>ERZ1023261.13-NODE-13-length-152289-cov-7.788812_pt1 | contig 152289 bp, 176 predicted proteins | sample MGYA00521234_ERZ1023261 | MGnify/ENA primary metagenome ERZ1023261 (study PRJEB32759, sample SAMN07749871) | skin metagenome | biome: transportation; feature: city; material: polyester macromolecule | host: Homo sapiens | place: Hong Kong:TC line | collected...
TGCTTCTGCTAATTTTGTCATAATATATAATCTCCTTTATTGTTTATGATTTTTTAGTTTCGACTTAGAATCCGAATAATTTACCTAATACACTTACACCGTTTTCTACGATGCTTACAATGCTTGTTCCTAATTTTGCGCCGTCATGTCCTTGTGCCGCTTGTACTGTGTTTGCGATTGCTTCTGCTAATTTTGTCATAATTCAAAACTCCCTTTATTTAGATATTTTTATAATTAAAATCCGAATAGTTTACTTAACACACCTACACCGTTTTCTACAATGCCTACGATGCTTGTTCCTAATTTTGCGCCGTCGTTATTAACGCCAGCTTCAACAGTATCTTTAATTGCTTTGATTAAACCTTCCACGATAAACACTCCTTAATATTTATTGTTCAAAAGTTACTTTCAAAAACTGTTGTCATTGATATCGTGTTGTTTATCTATCGTTTTGTTATCTATACTATATAACTTGTACGCAATTATTTGGAGATTTGTTCTTAATTAGACAATTAGAACTCAAAACTGTAAAATCGCTTACAAAATTGAACAGTTAGGCACACTAAACTGAATTGCATTCAATTTAATAGTCCTTGTCCCTTTAACTTATTGATCATTAAGTTGATTTTATGTTTAATAACACTACTATAGTGAAAAATATAAACATTTTTTATAACATAGCTATTGCTAATTACTGATTATTTAGCTATAATAATTCTTGTGTTAAAAAATGTCCTGGTAGCTCAGCTGGATAGAGCAATGGCCTTCTAAGCCATCGGTCGGGGGTTCGAATCCCTCCCAGGACGCTAATAACCAAAAATTAAACACTTTTTAAAATTAAGAATCCCATAACGACGGGGTTCTTTTTATTTTGTCTATTAATAACACACCATATAAAACCAATTTTTAGGGACTTTTTAGGGACCCGAGTCCCTAAAAAAATCCGCCCTCAATAAAGAACGCGGACAAAATATTAGAAAGATCTATTTTTGGAAGGTGGAACTAAGTAGTTCCAATAACAATGCTAACATTTTTAAGAATAAAAAGCCACGCTCATAAAGAACGTGGCTAGTAGAATATAGTATCTTAATTTTAATGCAAGGCGTTATCGTTAAGTATATTATAGCATAAAAATAACCGTACCAGTTAAGATACGATTGCTTATTCAGACTTATGAGAGGTTGCCTTTAATATGTTAGCAACTATACTACCCAATGATAGCGTTCCAATTATACCTGAAGCCCAAGGTTGGCCTACAATACCTAAAATTACTGAACCTGTAATGCCAAACGCGGAAACTATTGTACTACAAATAACTCCGATAATTGTTAACTTATCGTTACTTTCATAATATTTTTCTTGTTCGCTTTTTGTTAGTTCAATTCGATTTTCTTGTTCGTTTTCAGCCATTTTTAAAATTCTATCACCTGCACCAGGTAAAGCTTTCTCGTACTCGTTGAATTCCTTAGCATCCGGCAATGGCCCACTTTTAGTTATAGATAGCTTACGCATAATGACTTCGCGTTCTTCTGGATCAGCTTCATCCACCAATCTTTTTAATACTTCTGCGTCTTCTTCGTGCGTCACTTCTTCTATTTTATTATCTTCCATTATACATCAATTCTCTTTTACTGAAATTAGTCATTGATTTATTAATATCTTCACCTATAACATACCAATCATTATTAAGTTCTACTGAGTCTGTTTTAGATTCTATAAATTCTCTATGGCGACGAATTTTTTCTTTGCCTATTGCCGCATTCAAATCCCCAGAAATCAAATATGCTTGTTTTAATATTTTAATTAGTTTTGGCATAATGATCTCCCTCCTTTAATTTTATTATATACTACTTTTTATGCTTTTTGTAAATTTATTAGATGTTTTCACATAAAAATAAGGCAACCGTCGCAACAGTTACCTCAAGTACACTCTGCAGATATGTACCGCAATTTCTATTTTATTATACCATATTTGCGAGTGACATTCATGTCAGTCACAAAGCTAGTAAATTACTAAAAATCTACTAGAAAATAACACACCAATATCATGTGTAATGGATAATACTATGTAATGATTATTCTTAGTCTCTCTAATTAAAAAGTTTATTAAAATAAAAGAGGACGATCTTTAAGACCGCCCTACAAAAACTGATAATAACGTATCAAGTTATACATTAATTGTCAGCAAACATACACATCTCTTTCTAACTATAATAATACACATTGTTTTATATAAAGTCAAATAAAAAAACCGTCCAGTGGCATGCATAGACGGTTAGATGGATTTTTCAGTTTTTGAAATTTCTGTCGTTTCATAATTTTGATGCATGTTCTCATATTGTAACATAATAATACCACCCAGTGACATGCATAGGTGGTTATTAGGAACATAACAATTCATGAATTTAAAACAGCATTGATAATTTTATAGCATGTAATGTACATCATAACACAAAAAAACAGGGCAGTCACTAGGACTACCCCTTGCAAGTGTCTCCCAAGCGAAATCCAAAGGACTTGTTGATACCCATTTACATTTTAACAAAAAAATAGGACAGCCGAAAGGGCTGCCCTAAAAAGAGAAAAAATATGAATATAAAATATCTTATAACTAAACTGGATTGAAATCCATAAATAGCATAACATATTATTTCCACTTAACGAAACCACATTACTATTTTTTACACAAAAAAAGAGGTAGTCCCCACGACTACCTCTGAATAGAGAAAAAGTAACTATCTAAAACATCTTATAACTAAACTGGATTGAAATCCATATATAATATAACACATTATTTCCACTTAATGGAACCCCAATACTTCTCTTTTTTAATTCTTTCTTGCTTATCCGTTATCTTACATAATGCACAGTAGAAATAACCTGATGATGGATTAGTAGGATATTTGAATTTCGCCCACCAATAGCCATCTTTTTTTGTAATACTAACGAAGTCTACCCATTGATTAGATAACAACCAATCAGAACTCGGAACTACAGACCCCTTCAAGCTTGGACTACGTCTTACTTTGATTGTTGTATTAGTAGTAAATCTACCCTTCCAATTCCATGTGATCTGCTTTTCTTTCTTTTTCTCTTTTGATTTCTTGAGTAATTTAGATTCTGCTTTCTTGTTACTAAATTTAGGACGTATAAACCACATTTGTGTGTCGTATTTGTGTTTACGACGTGTGACCGTTTCCCAACCAGTTCCATTATTGATTGGTCCACTTGTCCAACCACCACCTAGCCAATTTTGCTCAAGTACAACGATGTAGTCAGGTGTAGCCTCAACGACCCAAGCTACATGACCCCAACCATAGCCCATTTGTTCTCCCCAAACGACTAAATCTCCTGGTTTAGCTAAAAAACTAGGTGTGTTTTTATATACTGTAGCCTCATTTTTAAACTTATCTTTATTATAATCATTAAAAGGAATATCTTTCGCTCCATTACCTTTAAGACCATGACCAAATAATTTGTCCCAACCTACGTTTGCATAATCAACACATTGAAAAGCAGCGTATAAATCATAATCATATTGTTTACCTACTGTAGATTTTAACCATTTTACGAATTCTTCACGTGTAAATGATGTCGAGCCTTTTTCTACTTTCACTGGTGTAGCTTTAACTTTTACGTTTTGTTTGTAGTATTTAGCGACTAATTTATCAAGATTTGATGTATTTCTACCATATCCCGACGCCTCTAATGCATTGCCTGGATCTTGTTTATCTGCTTGAATATCTTGATGTCCTGGCATTCTAGTTTTGTAATCAATATGCCAATACTCTGAAAGATATGCTAATACTCTAGCGCCGTTATCTAATGCTTTTCTACTACGTTCTTTATCACTGAAATAACATATTTCGACACCTATCGCTACATCATTAGCGTCTCTGTTGTACCAAATGTTATCTGTAGGGGCGTCATAGAGTACATGCCAAGCTTTCTCTGTTGTTGGTATACAAATGATACATTCTTTATCGTCAACGAATATATGAGCACTAGCTACGTTATTCCAAGGTATATTATAAGTGTTTTCATAATAGGTCACATTCGATTGAGCAGTTGTATTAATATTACCAGTATCATGTGCAACGATGAATTGTGGTTTTCCACCATCCATTGTTTCGCCATATCGGCGCGTTCCTTTTGTTAGTAATTGATATCTTACTTTAACACCTTTCCAATTCTCTGTAGCCATTGATAACACTCCTATTTTAAATTATTTTCTTTTAAGTATTCTTCTTGCGCTTTTGAATGCGAGTGAATAACATATGTGTTTTTATAGACGCCATATATCGCAATTACAAAAGGTACTATTGACGTAGCGAAGTTTTGCCATGCGTCTAATTTATCGGGCATTAAAAAAGGAACTTCGATTCCACTTGCTTTTAATGCAAGGTATAAAGCCCCTAACATACCACCAAATAAGCCAATATATTGTTTTAATTTATCTGAAGTCATTTGATTATCTCCTTTTGAGTAAAATAAAAAACCAACCTTAAAGGTTAGCTTTGTGAGTGTATTGTTTTTCTGGAATTGCATGTCCATTGTAAATGTAGCTTGCAATGAGTGAACCTGTATTATTAATTAACACATCAGTAACAGTTGAGTTATCAGTGATATTATTATGTTCTTTTAAAAGCATTGTCATTTCCGGGTCGTTAATGTGCATATTGATTTCTACATTAAATTGTTGTGGTAAAACCACTTTTGTATCTTCCATTTCTTTAATAAAGTTGTTGAGTTTGAAATTTTTCTTGTTTGATAAATTATTAATATAATCCTTAAAGAAATATTCTAATGTATCTCGGTCATAGTTTTTAACTGATTCACTATCGACAAATAAAGCTACATAAATTGGTTCGGGTACATTTTCATCATCTTCAGTTGTATATTTCAACAACCAACATTCAAGTTGTCCTTTATGTGATAACCAATCATCACGCATAATTTCTACGACTTTCTCTGCGATTGGCTCTGTTTCAACTACTACCCAATTTTCTGTTTTCTCATCATAAAATTTTAAAACGCCATTTGTCATACCTGCCATTATTTAGTCACTCCCGTATCTATCCAAATTTTATTTTTATCAGTAGGTGGTTGATTACCTATAACGAAGTCAGAACCACTGTCTTGTTTAATCATGCCGTTTTTTATGCCATATGCTAAAATGTCATCCCACAAATTATGCGTTTCTACATTAACTATCTGACGACCAATGACACTTTCAGTCACTTGTATTTTTGTTTTAGTATCAGACGGGAATACATAGCGATTATCGACCCATATTTCTAATGTATACGTGCCTGCCGGTATAATTTGATTAATCACTACATCGCACACATAGGCATTGTCTGATTGCTTAACTGTCGTATCGTAGATGTATTTGACACCTGTTCCATCAGTTAAATAAACTTTTGCAGGTTTTTCGTTAAGGTTTAAATCGTCACTATTAGCGTCAGTTAAGATGTATGTCATATGTGATAGGTCGCCCTGTTTGATACGATTACCGTCACTTGATTGGTTTAGATTTAATACGTTACTGATCATGTGTAACCTCCTAAAAAAACCAACCTACAACTAAATGTTATAGATTGGTTCGAATTCGTTTACGTTTTTTCCTGTTAGCTTTGTAAATTCTTCAGCTGTAATAACTTCGCATTCGTAATAAATTAAAATTTCTTCGTCAGTGTAGCAACTTTTGTCATAGAAGTATTTAACATCTTCGTACGTTGGATATTTAAATCTATTCATTTACTTTAGCCACCTTTTCTAATTCAGTCATTTTTAATAACAATGCTGCGACGTTTTGTTCTAGCTTATCTGTCTTTTCTTTGTTGACTTGCAATTCACTCGCAAGTTTTGAATTTTCGATACTTGCCATTGATAACTGTAATTGCAATTTAGATACTTTCACATCTGTTTCGTTAGGGGTTTGTGGTTGTTCTTCTCTTGCTTTCAAATCAAAATATTCCAATTCAGATAAACCATGCCACTCATTTGTATCAAAGTTAAAACTTAGTGGGTATTCTTCAGTGAAATATAAGTCTTTAGGTGGTTCTATTTCGGTATATTTTGCGTCGGGATAAATGAATTCATTCTCATTATTTTTCATTACTAAAAACGGTTTTCCATTTGATAAATATACAGTTTTAGCGTCCATCTTTTACCTCCTATAATCTGATAGTAATATCGATTGGGTACCAGTCAGTTTCAGCCATATCTGAAGGCTGAAAACTCACAAAGTCTAATGCTATAGTGCCATCTTTCTTTATAAACCATCTTGCTGTTGTAGCTAAACTGTTCTTAGCTGAGCTATTTTGAAGGAAAGGTACATCTCTATTTAGTTGTGATACTACGTTAGTAGGTAAAGTCGCGATAACTGTTTTTGTAGCTTTTATATTCTTAACTGCCCCCATGATTGATAATTCAAGCATTCCTCTATCATTAATAAAGCGATATTTCGGTAAACTAGAAGAACTATAAGCAGTTACGCCATTTGCTAAAGTTAAATTTTGCCAACCAGTGTCACTGAAATTAGCATTTAATTTTTGCCATAACGTCCATGTTGTTCCTTGTCTGAATCTTGTATATACATCATTAGTTGAAGTTATAAAAATGATTGATCCATAGCTACTATTTGGATTATCTGGTAGGTTAGAATAAAAATTCGCAATCACTGTACCTATACCAGTGTAACCAAATGGACCATTTATACATGAAGTGAAATAGTAATTACCGGACTTATATATTGCGCTTATATCTAAATCTTTTTGAGGTGTTAAAGTGCCATCATCATTAGTTAATTTGTATTTTTGCCATTTAGAGAAATCCGGTAATTTAGGCATTAGTTTAGCAAGTTGTTCTTGTGTGAAATCCTCATAAGTAAATGATTTACCGTCAACACCATCTGTACCAGGTGGCCCTGCTGGTCCTTGTTTACCGTCAATACCATTAACGCCATCAATACCATTTTTACCGTCTTTACCATCTTTGCCCGGTTCGCCTTTTTCTCCTTTTTCGCCTTTAAACATATCGATATTAGATTTCATTATCTTTTCAACAATACCGTCTAATAAATCAACATGTATCTCTTTCCCAACGGCTTGTGTTAAGCCACTGTCATTAATAGCAAAGAAGAAATCAGCTACATGTGAGCTATCATCTGTGTTGTTTTTATCTACTAAAAATAGCTTACATTGAACTTGTCCTACATGACGTGTAACGTAATCAGATACTAAATATCTAACGTGACCATCTTCGGCTTTAATAACCTCTAGCGGTTCATTAGAAAATATAGAACCGTCTTGAGTGAATAAATGTAATATTGGTTTAAATGTTGTTTGATTTAAATTGATAGGAATATAGTTGGTATCTTCGCTAAACAGATTTTTCTTTTTTAAGTAAATATCAATAACCGAAGTTGAGTTATCCATTGTATACAAATTAATGTTGATATTACCTAAATTAACGCCATGTTCATTAATTTTAGCGTCTACTTTTCCACCTTTGTACAATTCCATCAAAACACCTCTTTCATCATAATTTAAGGGCTACACACTCACAGTGCATAGCCCTATTTTTTGTATCTATCGCGTAAGAAATATTCGCCTTTCAATCCCATGCGATCATAGTAACTCTTAATCATACTTGCTTGTATTTGTGCCCAACGAACATCAGTCGCATATTGATGGTTACCTGGATTTTGTGGATTCCAACGCATTCTGTATAACGTTTGTTGTCCTTGATCAATATAACCACGACGCACAAATCTAGCGCCGCCCATAATACCTTTGGCCGGAGTCGTCCAACCTTCGCGTCTTGCAAATGGTATCGCATTATCTGGATTGTTATCATATGCACCAATGCCAAAGTAATTATAAACACCAGCTCGTCCACTAGCATAATACGAAGTACCATTTCCACTTTCTAAAAATGCATGTGCCATTAGATAAACTTCGTTCAAATCATACTTCTTACATGCTGCTGCTACGGCTTTACCTTGACCGCTTAATGAGCCTTTACCTTTTAGAATCTTGTTCAATTTACTAACTGATATGCCTTGGTATTTTCCTAGATTCAACATTTGGTATTTTTGAGTGCCACTGTTCCATATTTCTAAACTGTTCATAGCTTTCAAAGTAGCTGCACGACTTGCGTTATACCAACCGTTACCGTAGTTAATTTGCGGCGCTTTAGTCATCTGTATGCTAACTGCTCGCGCAAAAGTATAGTTACTGTAATGGACTTTTACTTTTGCTTTTGTACTACTATGACTTGGGCTACTTGAATTACTAGAACTGCTTGAGCTACTAGATTTATCAACTTTTATAACTGTTTTTGTTGTTTTAGATTTTGATAAATCTTGAATAAGTGATTTTCTATCGTTATACAGTTTTAACATCTCTTTTTTTACTTTCTCAAGCGTTGCTTTGCTTGGTAAACCGTCTACAACAGTATCAAAGTTGCCGTGCTCTAAAATAGTACGCCACATACTACCATCAATTTTTATCGTTGACGTTTTAAGTGGTATCTTGAAAAAGTCCAATTGTTCTTTGATGAATACAAGTGCGTATATCTCACTTAACAGAAAATCTGATTTTGTATCACTATAATCTCCAGCTATTTCTACGACGATGTTTTCTGGATCACTTGGAACAATATTCTCCATTAATCGAGGTTGCCAAATATGATCCTTATCGATGTAAAAATGTGGGTATTCTTTTTCATCTCCGTATTTGTTTCTGTCGAAGTACAAGTCTTGAACACTACACATTGTTTGTGCATTCTTAATAGTTACACCTTTAGGATTGTGACCGCGTAATTTACCTCTAACAATTCTGTGTGGAATAAATTCCGGTTCGTTGATTTCTTCCGGATCTTCTCCAACAGTAACAGTGATTACTTTAGTATCTTTCTTTTCTTTTTTGTTACTATTTTTATCACTGCTAGATGGCTTGTCGTCATCATCATCTTTTTTATCTGGTTTGTCTGCTGGTTCTGTTTTGTATGGAGGTCTAACGAAATAGAGACTTCCCCCACGGCCACCATAATCATGGTTAACGATTGCTGCTTTACTACCGTAATACTGGTTAGCGTTATACCAGTTTTGATCAACACAACGGAAATGACTTTTGTCACTAGGACCTACAACAATTGCTGTATGACCTGCCCAACCATACGTCCAAACCGCAACATCGCCCGGCTTAGGTACAAATGAACCATGATTACGATATATCTTCCATGTTCTATTAGGGTACTGTGAACGGTTCGCCATTGCATTTGCGTTCCCCCATGTTCTGAATCCCCAATACCGTTCAAAAATATAGTTTGGTAGATCCCAACATTGGTAGCCCAGCCGACCATCGATGTTTACACCTTTATTATTTTTAGCTAGCCATTTAGCCCATTCAACTACATCTGACGCAGTTGGTTTACCACTTGAAGGCAATGCCATATAAACACCTTCTTTCGCCTAAAATAAAAAGCCGACGCATTGCGTCGACTTAAAATAAATATTGTGCTAAACCAATTGCTGCAATTAAAACACCAAATCCACCACTAATAAAAGCCACAGTGATTTGCACACTATTTTTTTGTTTTTCTGAAATACTACCTTCAATTTTTTGTATATCATTACCATGTTTTTTTACTGTGTAATTAATGTCTTTGATCGCGTCCCACTGCTTATAGTTAGTGTCATTCATGATTTTAATTTGTTCGTTTGTCTCTTTTTGAACTTCATAAGTTTGCCTCTGATACATATTACCTTCAACAATTTTTTCTTTTAAATCACTAATTGAATTTGTATGTTTTTCATCAACGTCATTAATACGATCAAGTAGGTTTTCACGTGACTTCCACCATTCCTCATAAGTAACGTGTTTTTTATCTTCTGTCATAAATGTCAGCACCTCCGACAAAGCCAATACTAAAACAAAGCGCTGATAAGATACTGAATTGAATTGTTGATAACCAGTTAATCGCATTATAGATACTTGCGCTTGTCATTAAAAAGTATAGAAAAGCACAACCGAAACCACCGATAAATAAGAACCAACTGTATTTGTTACTTGTTTTCTGTTTAGGTAGGAAGTAGACAGAAATAGCTAGAATGATACTAAAAATCATGATGATAATTCCCCAACACCAAATTGGCATGATTTGGTGTAACGCTAAATAAAAATCACTATCACTCAATACACTTTCTTGTTCTTTGAAAAAGAAAAAACCTCTGATGAACGTATAAAATGCTAATCCTAATACTAAAAGAAAATTAAGCGTTTCATTGATATTATATTTCATTTTATACACGTCCTATTTCAACATGATATTACTTGTAGCGTCATACCAACTGCCCCAACCTGTTGACGTTCCCATCATGTTGCGTGAATAAATTTTGTGCTTATTATATGGCATGAACAATATTTTTTTGTAAGTTGAGCTACGTGCTAATACAAAAGCGTAACCGCTTTGATTGTCAGGATCCGGAGAATTAATCGGATTGTATAGATAATAAAGTCCCGACTTATCAATTTTACTCATTTTTTCTAAATCTGGATTTTCAATTTTAGGTATATAACCGTCTTTATCGGTTAAAGCGAATTGTTGCATAGCTATTTTTGCGATTGACGTGTCGACTTTTTTTGAATCAATTTATCTAAACCACTTGAAATAGCAGTTAAGTCGCTAGTATTGGCTTTTTTACCTAGCTCGTCAGTAAATTGTTTATTTGTTACATAATTAGACAATTCACGGATTAATTGATCGTTATTCACTAAACCCTCTGTTTTAATATTTAATTTATCTGTAGCCTCTAGCAATTTCGTATCTATTACATTTAATCTATCTGTAATATCCTGTTGTGTTTTATCTGAGAATGAATTCATTTCTTGTTTAAGGTCATTCACTTGTTTAATGAAATTGTTTTTTAAACCATTAACAAATGCTGTAAATTCTGCTTGTGCATTTTCAATACTTTCGAAGTTCTTTGATACATTTGCTATCTTTTCTTTAAAGTCATCTACTAGATCATCAATTTCGCGTATATAACGAATCTTAATATCGCTATCAATTTGATTGATTAAAGCGTCTTTAACTCTGAATCGGAATTCATTTAAAACGACTGTATCTTTACGACCTACTGCAGTGATATAAATCTGACCAGTTACATAAGTGTCTGTCGCAGCTTTTAAAAAGTCATTGTCTAAAGTAAGTCTAATAATACCGTCCATTGGTTTAACATATTCAACTTTTACACGACCAGTTGATGAGCCATTTTCAGAAATGAAATAGGCATAAGTTACAGTGTTGACCGAGCTGATTTCTAACGGAAAATCATTTTTTAATACTTGAAACGTTAACACTGCGGTATTGATATCCATATTATAAAAACCGATACCCTCATCAGATATCGGTCTTAAATACGGTTCATCTACACTTTTTATAAAAGCCTCTTTATATAATCCGTCCATTTTCTAGCCTCCTACTTCTTGTTAATAATCTCGTTTCTTACATCAAATGCTGTTGGTTTATCTGGATAAATTTGGTCAAATGTTCTTTCTTTCTGGTTACCGTATTTCGTTGATGTGAACATTTGTACTGCGTTATGTGAGTGCGACGGTGTAAATTTCACATTCAATATCATATTAAGAATTTTTGCCACGCCCTCTTTACGCATAACATCAACAACCGCCATAACTTCATTTGTACGTTTAACATCGTCTGGCGAAGTTGTAGAGTATTGGACTGGTGCAATCGCATTTAACGGTATGGTGTGAACACCCGCTTTAAATTTGTGTTCTACTTTAAATAGTTGTCGTTTTCTTGTCTTACCGTTACCACTAAACGGATTATACTTTTGTACAACTCCCGGATTAACACCAAACGTCGTATCTTTTGAAAGCTCAACAGTAATTGAACCATTCAATTCTACAAAACCATTTCCAGTTACTTTAAATCGTTGTTGTGTCATTAGCATACGTTGATAACCGTCTTTCGCAACTAATGAGAATGGTTTAATACCTGTTGAATTGTAACGACTACTATAAACAAATGATTTAACTATCGGTTCTGTCACAGTTCGTCCTGCATTGTTACTTCTCATTGTCGCAAGTTTTGTTAATATATTGCCGAGGAAATACACAGAACGCCACATTTCTGGTGCTGAACGTGGTTTACCGGCTCTGCCCTCATAAACTTCTGGTAAGAAAGAAGTAATGTTTTTAGTAATACCTACCCAGTTGCTGAACGATGACAATGTACTTGATCCCCATGTAATATAGTCACCATAATTCGACATATCACTTAATAGGTTCGTCATATCGTTGTTTGGTTGGTTTGAAAATCTAGGGTAAAACAGACAATAGTCACTAACTTGTGAAATGATGTTGTGACAATCCATATGGCCTGCAAAACGTCCTAAACTTTCAACTAATGATTTCATATTTCTGCTTTCTCTTTCACTAAATGGCTTAGAACCTTTGTAGTTTTTACCTGATGAACTTTTACCACTACCATTTTCCCAATAATAATCAAAGTTACGGTTTAAATCGACATTATTGGAGTTTTCGCGTTCATTGTTAGCAAAGCCCCATGGATTAACGATTGGTACAACTACCAATCTTACATTTTTTCGAAGATAGGCTAAATGTGGGTATTTATGCCATTTGTTTACCATTAAGTTTAGTAATCGACTCAATGCATAAAATGCACTATATTCATTACCATGAATGCACGATGTAACTAAAATTGTTTTACTGTAATTTTGTGGTTGGAATGTATAGCTATAAACGTTATAAGTATTCGATTGGTCTTTACCAACATACTTTTTAAAGCAATACTTATTATCGACAAATACATCATAAAACGCTTTTAGATTTTCTGTTGGATCACTTGATAAAGGCGTTTCATTAACACCTTTTTCTGCACTAGGAATGAATGGAGGTATAAATAAATGCGTTGCGTCATCAGTGACATTTAATACTTTTTGAGTATCTTCGCTGATTGACGCAAAGTCGTGTCTTAAACGTTCTGATAATATTTTGTGATTTTGACCGTCCATTGACGTTCGACTATCTCTTACCTCTTGTTGCCCATTACCTAACGTACCTAACACAAGGTTTCTGATACGTTGACTTTGGTATGTTAATTCTTGACCTACATTTACGCTTGGACCGGTTGGCAAAGTATATTTGATTTGCTCAGAATTATGAGCTTGTTTATCAATACGACCATGTTTATACAATATTTCTTCGATATTGAATAACATATCTCTAACCGCGATAAAATTCAGTTCGTTTTCACGAACAAATCTCGAACCGAAAATTGTCTCAAGGTCGGTATATATGGTTTTTCTCATGTTAAACCTCCTATTTCAGTTTTAAATTACCGTCTTTATCGACGATAATTTCAGCCTTTGTTAAATCAACACTCGTTCCATCTGACTTTTTGGCTTTTAATGCAATGTTAGTAATTTGGTCTAGTTTCTTTTTATCTTCAGATGACATTAAACCGTCTTTTTCATCACTAGCTACAGAAATATCATCAATTAACTTTTGATTCGTTCTAATAGCTGCACTTGATCTTGAGGTAGTCATTTTATAATTCTTAACAAAATTACTTTTACCACCTAAACCACCAACGGCACTTGCCGCCTCACTAACACGTTTTCTATATCTATCGCTACGTTTGAAATCGCCTAAAACAACATCTTGGCTAACGATTACATTGTCTTTATCTCTTACACAAGTAACCTCTACAATTCTCACGAATACATTTAATCCTAGTATTGCATGCCTTATGTGTACTGTTTGTGATACTTTGGCTATAGCGTTTGGGTATCTATCGTTTAAAACAATAAAATCGAGGCTAATTGACGTTTTAACAGATGATTCGATAAGTGTTCTTAACTTATCTTGCATTAATTCGGGATCTTTAATTCTGCCGTCCTTAATTGGCGGGGCGTCATATCTTCCTACATCTTTCATGTTAGGATGTTCGAATTTAACAATGAAACCTGGATTTTCTATACCTTCATCATCGTCATAGTCGCCATACCCAACTGCATAGGTGTACAAATCCCCGCTATCTTCCTCTATTTTCATATTATTAGCGTTGATTTCATCATCGATATGATAGTCTGGTTTTTTGCTTAAATATGGCGCAAAAACGAAGATATATTCATCTTTTTTATCATCATATTCAATTTCAAATTCAACATCGAAATGTTCAGTAAACTTTTTGATTAATTCTTCGACACTTTCGCCCTCTCCAGCACTTTCAAATCGAGATGAGCCTAAAGGTTTAGTAATCTTATATTTAAGTCCGGTACCTTTAAAAATTATCTTTAAGAACTTTTCTGCCGTAAAACTACCTTCAATTGAGTCGTATACTCTATAACGTTTGATGATATCTAACGGTTTATATCTACAACTAACTGATACACGTTGATTTTTACCATGTGTTTGTCTATCGATAAGAAAAACAAGATATTCTTTCTTGTCTTTAGGACCTTCTACACGTGATACACTCCAACGTTTTCGAATACCTCTAATAACATCGTAAGTATCTTCATTCTCAATCAAATCGAATTTCAATACTGTATCAGCACCGAGTTTTGAAATCATAGTCGTAGAAGTGTCAACGTACTTGCCACGACCACGCATTGGGCTTATTAAAATTGACATGTTAACACCTCTATAAGTAATAAAATTTCATATCAAACTGCACTAACTTAACAAAATGATTGAATTCAAATTCGTTCCAACCAGGTACAAATTTTGGTTGTGCCCCCGACGATTCGTTATTAATTGGCACACCATTTCTATATGTTTGTGTACCGTCATAGACAATTTTGTCGTTCTTTTTTAGGTTAATACCTTTGATTGTCATAATATCACTGGTACCTAATGAAAAAACAAACGAATCAGTAGCTTTAATATCAGTACCCAATACAATAGTCACTTTCTTGTATAAGTTAGATTGATTGTTAGCAACGTTACCGTGATAATAAACCGCGCTATTATATAGACCGTTAAACGTATAGGTTCTTAAAGAATCGTTCTCATCAAATGGTATGTTCATATCATTCGACCACAGTTCTTTATCTGGTCGTTTTTCTAAATCTAACGATGTCCCAATACTTTCTGCGAATGGTATCTCAGCAGTTTCAAACTTGAGTGAAAAGTTGATTTTCTTTCTGTTTTCTTCTGGAGAAATAACGTCAGAACAAATAACTTGATACTGTCTACCATTTACATAGTAGTTATCGTTAAACGGCTCATGATTCAATACAAGATTGTTATAATCATCAATTTCTTGATAGTCATCTTCTAGCGGTTGAATAAAACGATAATTTAAATCCCTCGATCTTCTTAATTCTCTAATATAAAACGGTTCTAAATCATTAGTTAACGCGTAAAACTCATCACGTAATCTTGGATTGTCGTTTAATTTTGTGGAAACAACAAAACAGTCAACCGTAATAATACGTTTAAGATATTGACTGCTTAATAAAATACGTCCACTTGTATTTTCTTTTGTTTCCCATTGTGTTTCACGCTCGGTACTTTCTATATTCACATTGGTTACTTTAAAACCGAAGTCGCCCAATGTGTATTTCTTACCGTTTTTCTTTTTAATTTCTATATCCATTGAACGACCTCCTAAAATGTAAACATAGAATCTTGTTTGGCTAATTCGCCATTAACAATAGCTGTTAAAGCCTCATTGTTAAGATCAAACTCGACTTTAACTAATCGCTTGGACGGATTAGTTTCAAATGTATGCTTATGATTGATTTGTGTATTTAAATTAGCGTTAGCTTTTTGTAAGTTGCTTTGAATATCTGGTATCGCAAGTTGTGAGTTAAACGCTTCAGTAATATCAGTAGCCATTGAGCCCATACCACTAATGACGTTTTTACCTTCTTTGTTGATACCGATATTCAAGCCTTCCATCGTCCATATACCAAACTGACGGAACAACTTAGATGGTGAACCAATATGAAGTGCACTCTTAGCTGCATTCACTGCACCACTCACTACGTTTCTAGCAACTGACGCAACATGACTCGCCATCGATTTAATACCATTGATTAAACCTTGTATTAAATCTTTACCGACTGAAATCATGCTACTTATAAAGCTACGTGCAGCACTTACTGCATTTGATACACCACTTCTAACATTACTAACTACGCTAGACATACCGCTCATAACCGCGCTAATGATACCGTGCATTGCGCTTGAAACCGCACTGAGCATGTTGTTCCAACCATTACGCACGAAACTAACGACGGCTGAGACTATACTTGATACAAAGCTAGAAATCGATGACCAAACACTTGATATCACGCTTGAAATAGACGACATAATTGAACTTGTAACGCTCATCAATGATGACCAACCAGCCGAAACAAAAGCGACAATTGATGACACTATCGAACTGACAATACTAACAATCGCCGACCAAATCGCCGAAATAATTGATGATAAAGTTGACATAATCGTTGATGTCACAGTAAGTAACATAGTCCAACCTGTTGATACGAATGTGATGATGGATTGAACAACCGTAGTGATTACAGTCACAAGTAAAGACCAAATAGTCTGTGCTACTGTAACGAGTGTCGTCCAAATTGTCGTTGCTATAGTAACGATATTCTGCCAAACAGTAGCTAAAAATGTACCTAAATTTTGAATCACAGTCATGATTGTAGTGACAATTAACGTCCAAATAGTCTGTGCCACAGTGACTAACGTCATCCAAATCGTAGTGGCTACGGTTACTATGCCTTGCCACAATGTTGATAAGAAAGTGCCTAGCATTTGAACAACCGTCATGATCGTTGTAACAATACTTTGCCAAATAGAGATTGCTATTGCGACTAAAGGACCTAGTATTGTTTGGAATTGTGTAACGATTGTAGTCCATAAATTTGATAGCCAATCGCCTAAAATTTGGAAGATGTTTTGTGCCATTGTAACAATCGTCTGCCAAATTTGTGCGCCTGCATTTGAAATGGTCTGCCATGCGCCTTGCCAATCGCCCGAAAGTAATTGAAGTAAAGCGGTAACCGTACTGATGATAATTTCTAGCGCTACTTGTATAACCGCCTTAATAACTTCCCACGCAACTTTGACGATAGTAACAATAGTATTAAAAGTTTGTGCGATGATTGGTCCTAAAACCTGTATCGCAGTTTCTACTATTGCAACGATCTGATTCCACGTATTTTGGAAAATTGGTACTAATGGTCCCATTACCTCTTGTACACGTGAAAGCAATTCACCTAAAAAGCTGATGACCGCTTGAATCGCAGAACCTACCGCACTAGCTATAGCATTCCACGCACTTGAAACCGCGTCTCTAACGACTTCTGATGAATTCCATAAAGCGACGAATATAGCAATCACTGCTGCAACTGCTGCAACTATTAAACCTATAGGACTTAACAATAATGAAAATGCAGCTCCTAAACCTTCTAAAGCGGTCAATAAAGCACTACCTATTGCAGAAAATGCTGCGATTGCACTTTCTGCCCCTGTTATAGCCATAGCAAATTTAGAAATAAACCCAATAGCTGATAAGATAGGCGGTCCAATCGTCATGAATATACCTGCTAACGTAGCAAGTACACCTAAAATCGCACCGATTGCCGGGTGCGCCTCAGTTAGCTTAGCAATAAAATCAGTAATGGCTACTGCTACATTTAATACTGCTGAAGCTAATGGTGCCATTGCAGTACCTACCGCGATTAGTATTCTTATAATATTACCAATTAAAGTGACAAGCTTAGGTCCATTCTCTTGTATGTATTGAATGAACTGTTTAAAACCGTCACTTTCTGCTACCGTCGCACTCCACTCTGCAAACTTTGCAGACATTTGTGCTAGAGATTGTAAGATAATGTGCGTGTTAGGTGCGAATGCTTTCATCAAGTTGAATATACCTTTGAATGTGTTACCGAAGATTTGTCCAATTAACGGTAAGTTTTGTTTTGTATATTCAATAAAGCCTTTAATTGCGTTTTGTCCTTCTACACTTTGCGCCCATTTGTTGAACGCGGCACCCATTTTCACAAAGCCTTGAGATACCCATTCTGCTAATGGCGCTATTTGAGTTAATACACTAATCAAGCCACTTCCAAATTGTCCGGCTGCATTTAACATATTATTAAAAATATTAACGCCAGTTGTTCCCATCATTTGAAAGAATTTTTGTGCTACTTGTGAGTTTTTGACCCAATCAAGCATTTTAGCACTAGCTTGTTCCATACCTTTAGCCACACCAGATAAAAATGGTGTTAAACCTTGTAAAGCAGTTTTAGCAATGTTCACGCCGTTCGCTAATGTATTGAATATTTCGGCTTGGTTTTGCTTAATTAAGCTCGTCCACGTTGATTTGAGCCCCTCTAAAGCAGATTGATAGTTTTTAACTTCACTGGTAGCTTGTAATGTTCCATCTTCAACCATTTTCAATGCTGATATTGCCATAGCACCAAAGCCGACCACGCCTGCACCTGCTGCTGCAAATGCTCCTGCAATGCCAACTGCACCACCAGCAACAACACCTGCTGCATTTAACACTGCCATTAAAGCTGGAACGATACTCGCAATTGCCGGAACAAGTAATGAGATGTTAGATAACATAACACCTTTTATCATGTTACTGAATACAGTACCGAATGTACGAATGTCATTCGCCACAGTATCTAATACATTATTAGCATTTTCTAAACCTTGATGAAATGCTTTTAAGCCTCCAACGGCTTTCTTCTCATCAACAACAAGCCGTGTGCGTACAACGTTAGGTATTGAACGTAACATCGCTTTAAAGATACGAATTTGAGCGACTGCAGCTCTTCGATCTACTTCAAGTTTGGCTTTTGCACGTTGTCGAGCAAAGTCATTTAACGACTTTTTAACTATAGCGATTTGTTCTCTCGCTCTAGTAGCGTCTGCGTCTAAATTCGCGCTATAGTGATGACTTGTGATTGTTTTAAGATTTGCTTGTAACAATCTGATTTGTGCGTTCGCTTTAGAAACGTCGGCTTTAACTTCTACGTCTGGACTATCGTTATCAATTCGTTCAATATAACGCTCTAACTCTGCGATATTTGTAACGGCTTGCGTAATATCTGCTTTTAAATTAGCGTCTGCCTCAACATTATCAAATGACTTGATAATCGCTTTAGCTTGGTTAACTTGTTCACGTAAGTGACTAGAGTCAATATCTAATTTAGCGTTTGCCTCTGACATTTCGAATTCTTCAATTGCTTTTTTAGCCTCATTGACGCCTTTTGTGACACCAGTCGTATCTGCGTCTAGTTTAATATCTTTGATACTCTCAGCAACTGCTTTAAAGTGTTCTGTATCGCCGATAGCTTTTCTAAACTCACTCTTAAACTTATCTGTATCAGCCTTCAAAGTCGTACTAATTTGATAATCTGCCACGTTCTACACACCTCCAATCTATTTTTTATTAAAGTTAGCGATCATTTGTAATAAATCTTTGTTTGGTTTGTTATCTTCAAACTTCGATTCACTACCGAATTTGAGCGGCTCGCCTTTATTAAGACGTTTAACATTCGCTTGATAGTCAATAATTTCATCGGCGTTACTGAATTTGTATTCCATTTCGCCTTTTTTGCCACCTTTTACCTTTTGTTCTTGTTGTGCGTCACGAATAGCAAAAGCTAGCTTATACATTTCCATATCTTTATCAAGTTGTTCATATTCAAGCGCCCACATTCGATAATTAAATTCGCGTAACGTCATCATTTCTATGTCTTTTAAGTTATATATTTTCAACTTACTCATACATAGAACAATTAGACGATCATACGTCATTACATCATCATCGTTTATTTCTTCTTCTTGTTCTTCTTGTACTCGTCTGGCACTAGGTTTTGGGTTAACACATTCTTTCCCAGTTCCTCGATAGTTTCTTCACAAAATTCTTCTAGCCCTTTATTCTCGATAATATCTTTTAACACTTCTTCTAAATCTTCATCGGTTTTAGGTGCTTTTTTATGATGTGATACTGCCGCTTTAACAATTTTTGATAATGCTGCAATGTTGTTTGTTTTTAAGTTAGGAATAAGTAAATTTAAACCTTGACCGACTGCCATTTGGTCAACGTCGAATCCTAACTCTCTATCTATTTCATTCACAAATCTTAATCCGAAAGATAACTCTAATTCTTGACCGTTAAAATTAATATGCATAATGTAATAACCTCACTTTAATTTGTTTATTTAATAAAAAAGGAGGGCGTTAAGCCCTCATAATTATTTGTCTGATGTTGGTTTAGTAGCTGTTGATGGTTCGTTTGGTTGCGGAATACTTTCGGCAAGTCCGTCATTTGCCGGATCACTTGCAACTGTATCGTGGAAACCGTATTGAGCTTTGTTTTGCTCGATAACGTCCGGTAATGTAGCCCAACCACGAATTTTCTTCATGTAAACGCCGTATTCAACTTCAAACTCTGCAATACCATCAGCCTCGTTAGAACGAGTGATCGAATTGAAATAACCTTGTCTATATTCAGCTTTATATTTACCGTTCTTTTGAACGCGTTTGTTGATTACCCAAACTTCATAAGGTCTATCCTCCTCAGTAGCGTCCTCAACTTCATCTGTTAACGTGTCATCATGATTCATGTAGCAAGTCCATGTAACTGTACTTTCTAAAGAACCACCGCTATTAACAGAACCGTCCATAGTTGCCTCTGTGTCACGGTCTTTTTCTGTTTCACGTTCCATTTCTGTAATCCACATTACTTTGTCAGCGTCCTCTTTAGCGCCAACCGGACGAAGTAAAATTAATTCATCAGTACCCTGTTTAATTGCCATAGGTTAATACCTCCAATTTATAGTAATAAAAAAAGCAACTCGACTAAACGAGTTGCTAGTGTGCGTTATATTCAATGTTTATAACTGTGTGTAATAATTCTTGATTTGTTTCTATAACAGTCATTTCATTAACTGTTAGGTTAGGTTGCGTTAACGTGTAACCATCTAATGAAATATCATTCAATAATATATTTTGAACCTGCATATATAACTCATCATTCGCGCCTTTATTATCACTTAATGACCATATGTGCACGGTGGCACTGGGGTAACCACTGAAACTGTCGAAAGTTAAGCGTGAGATATGGTCATTTACTTTTTGAATCGCGATGAATGGATATGTTAATTCTTGGTTCAATTCTTTTGTTTCAATTACCGGTACTTCCAATGACTGAAATCGTTCATATAAATAGTTAAATAACTGTAGCTTAGCTGATTGCATAAAAAACACCTCCTAACCGTTTAGAAGGCGTTCAAAATCTTCGTTTATTTGAGTTATAAATTTCTCATATACTGGTTTCATAAACGTTTCTGGTTCCATATATCTGGTACCATATTCAACAAAACCACTATAACCTGCTTGAGAAGTAACCTCATATTCTAAATGACCGTTTTTCGCACTTTCAATTTGTCGTGCTAGGTTACCAGTCCAGTAACCTTTAACAAAGTTTTTTCTTGCACTTAAAACAATGTCATCTACAAAGTCATTTGCATTTTCATGTAAAATCTCATCAGCGTCATCGTCAATGTCATCGTGTGCCGTATGCAATGCGCCTAGTAACTCATCTATACCATCAATGCGCATTAGTTAACCTCCTCAACATAAAACACTGTATCGTGCTCATAGTTGATTTTCTTAACGATTAAATACTTAACGCTATTAATATAGGCATGAGTCACTTTCGCCTCAAAATGACCGTTTAAACGAATGATATTGATATCTTTCTTGATGTCGCCAAACTCAACAACAGTTTTCTCTGCAGACAATGGACTAATGTTACATGGTATCGGGTCATATACCCGTTCAACTTTTTCGGTTTTACTCGCTTTCGGATTGTACGCCCCTTTAGTTTCGACGGCAAATTGAACACGTTTGTTGTATCTCAATAGAATCTGATACCACCTTTACGCTCAAGTGTATCAACTGGAAAAAGGGCGTCGATGATTTTATCATAAGCGTCAAAATCGTTTGCCTCGAAACTGTTTGAGCGACCATCTACACTTTCTGATGTCATACCCTCTGCACCTATGCGATTATAACGTTTGCTAGATACTTCAATCACAATGAAGTCTAGTTCAGACGGTATAACGTCATCTGGTTGCTTTGGTATGCGTGATAACAGTTCAGCCTCAACATTTTCAATTATCGTTTTTAACTGCTCATCTTGTAAATCATCAGTTAATCCAATTCGAGTTTTAACTTTCTTTAAATAATCCATGCGCTAGCACCTTCTTTAACTTATTGAGCCGGTGTCGCAGCTTGTGCCTTTTCTGGTTTGATGTCAACTTTAACTACTGCGTCAATGTTTTCTGGGAACATAGAAATTGCATGCGCCATGATTGTCTCAGTAGTTAAACGGTTAGAGATGATGTCATGTAACACACCAACGAAACCTGTTTGATCTGTTGCGAATGGGAACGCACGAGATAATTCGCCTCTTGGGTTCGCATAAGCAACGTTTAAGTTTTCGGCAACCGTTAACCAAACTTCGCCCTCTGGTACGTCAGAAAATTCGATTACACGTACGCCAACGTAAGTAGTTAATAAGTTTAAACCGAAGAAAGAACCGTTTGAGTTGATTAATCCATCAGCAATGTGACCTGCAACATCGTTAGGGTTAACCAAAGCGATTGGTGTTACTTCTGTGTCTAATAATACAGATAAGTTAGCACGTCCTTTTGCTAATGCGCCTTGTAAGTTCTTACCTTCCAATTTAGCTTTGTTCGTACGTTGTTTGTTGTTTAAAGCTGCACGTAACATATCAAAGAAGTCTGTTCTGAAACGTTTTTGCACATAACGTAATAACTCGTTGTCAGTTTGGTTAACTGCTAAATCGTAACCATGTGCTTGTACTGCCTCAGCTGATGTAGACTTTCTGAATTTCTTGAATTTCAATTCAGTGATGTCGACTTGTTCACGTTCAACTTTAGTCAATGGAATTTCGTCGCCTTCTGCTACGATTCCGTCGTTATTACCTGTTGGATCTACTTTAAAACGATATTGTTTTAATGCAGTACCTACGTTCATAGGAATTTTGTTTGTAATGTTTAAAGCCTCGAATAATTTGTTTAAGTTTTCGCCCATTTTGTTAGCGAAATCGATTGACTTAGCCTCGCCTAACGCTTGAACGTCAATTAAATTGTTTTCTGCCATAATTAATAACCTCCGTTTTAGTTAAATAAGTGACGATTTCGAGCAATAGCTTGCTGTCTTTGCATATCGTCTTTAATGTTTAAAATATCTTGTTTTGACATACCGCTAGATGAAACATTTTTCGGAGAACCTTGACGTAACGATTCTTTAACTTTGGCTTGTACCATATCGTTTAAGATTTTAGAGAACGATTCAATCTTCTCTTGTGTTTCATCTGCGTCGGTAGAAACCACAAAGTCTAAAATTTCATCATTTGCTTTAATGTCACGTTCATTCAACATTTTTCGAGCAATATCACGCATTTCATAACGTGCTTGTTTATTGCGTAATTCATCATTTTCTTTACGCACTTTTTCAAGCTCATATTGTTCTTGTTGATCTTTATTCATCTTTGCTAGCTTTTTAGCCTCTTCAATGGCGTCTTGCTTTTCTTGTTCCTTTTGTTTCATTCGACGTTTTAACTCATCGTTTAAGCGTTGGTTAAATTCTTCTTCTGAATAAGTCTTTTCGTCTTTTTCTTTGCGTTCTCCTTCTCCGGTTGTTTCATCGTTATTTTCATCAACCTCATTAGATTCATCGGCAAAGAATTGTAATTTAAGTTTTAATTTATCTTGGATATCCATTTGATTACACCTCATTTGTTTACTCTTGATAAGTTTTAAGTCGTTGCATGGTTTGGACTATATACACTTGCGCCTTTTAACGTCATGAGCATGGTTCGGACATAAAAAAAGAACCTAAATAAAGTTTTTAGGTTCAAACGATTTCTTATTCTCTTTTTCTTCTTGTCGCTTTGGCTTAGGTGTCGGCTTACTTTCGTTTAGCTTTCTTAATTCTTCCCAAATACCATTTAATGCAGTAACAGCTTGCTTATCATAATTTGACATTAGGGTCGCCCTCCTGTATTGCTTTCTCCAATAACTCAACCTTTTCTAAATCGGTCATGTTGTCTTTAAGAATGTCGTTAGGATCTTGTGCGAATGTTTGTAAGTATTCATCGATAACATTATCAAGTCTTTCTTGAACGCTCATGTTTAACACCTCACTTTTTACCGGAATATTTACCTTTGTTTTTAGCGTAGAATTTATCACGCCAATTCGTAATCTTAGGCATTGTTGTACTTCTGCAATGTGCGTGCATGGGTGGTGCGTTCACACCTGGTGTCATGTCTTTCACTTTGAACGTTTTACCGTCCATACCTCTGCACGTATCACTGGTCTTGTTATCTAGCTTAGCAACGTAAGTGTATTCACCATCTTCTCCCAACATTTCGAGATACGATATCTTTTGTGCCTCGGTTTGAACACGTGCTGATTCAGTAATAAGTAAACGTTTAGCCTCATATGTGCTAACGCCCATCTTCTTCTTAAACTCAGCAACGTATTCGTTTGGGTGGCGACCACGTGCAACCACGTTAGTAGTTATACGTTCGACCTCTTTACGTACTTTATCCATATCACGCCACAACCGTTTTGACCATGTTGAGCCTTTAAAGTTACTGTTAACGATTGCTTTAATGTGACGGTCTTTAATACTCACATCGCCTAAAATACCGGATTGTCGTTTCGTTTCACGTTCAATCGCATTAACTAAACCTTTTTCGATTTCTTTTTCTACTCGATAACCGTGTTTTTTTACGGTTAAGTCGAGTGTTTGTTTTAACATTCGCTCACGTGAAACATACATCTTAGTATTGTACTTTTTTAGTTCTTTGTTAGCTTTCTCGCTAAAGTCTTTTGTTTCTACATACTCTTTAGCTTTTCCTTTGAATGCGACAACATCAAACTCGTCGATAACCTTTTTAGCCTCTGAAATAGAAATGCCCTCAGACGTCGCATATTTAGCGTAGAATGCTAACAGTTCTTTTGCTATCTCTGCATACATTAATGCAATAATACGCTCTATTTCTGCGACCACTTTAGCGTCTTGTACTACTTCGCTATCAATTGTGTTCTGTGCGCGTTCAATCCAATATTTTTTAGCCTCTGTCATCTTCATCATCTACTTTTTCGTTTGATGGTTGAACCTCTGTTTCTGGATAAGCTAATGCGTCAGATTGTTCTTCTTCTTTCTCGCGCTCCTTCTTCATCTTCTCAAGTTCTTCGTTAGGATCATCGATGAAGTCGAGTAACGATAAGCTAGTCGATTCAGAAATCTGACCATGAACCGCATTGAACGCCTCAATTGATTCCATCATCGATTTCGGTAAGTTAGGAGAAAACTGTATCTCAATTTCTTTGTAAGATAATTGCGTTAAGTTCTCGATGTTGATGTTGTTAAATAACAATTTGTAACGTTTCATCAGACCTTTTTTAAATAAGCGTTCTTTAACCGCTCTTAACTGCTCAAGCCCAAACAATTTGTATTGCATAGCTTGACCGGATTGAACGCCACTAAAGTTTTCATCATTTAAGTCTGGTGTGTTCGTTTCTTTGTGTATATCTTTCTGCAAACGACTTTTATATGCCTCAGTCCCCGCTACATCGTATTGTTTATAGATATATTTAACATCTGCTTTACCTTCGTTACCATTTGCATTCATCGACGGTCTGATGTGTACCATGTTTGCGTCTTGAAATGCTTTAGCATCATCGCCCTCTAATTCCATGTTACCGATGATTGCTAACATTGCGTCATTTAAATCTGACATATAGTTAGCTGTATCAGACTGAGCGCTATCGTATGCGTCAATCTTACTCAACACGTTTTCAAAATCGCCTTGTTTGAATTGGTCGTTAAGATATTCAATCACTGGTACATCATTGTAGTAATGCGGTACAGATTCGAATGTTTGAAACTTACCGTTATTAATCTGAATGTAATGAATATCAGTGCTTGTATATACTTCGATGTGTTGAATGGGTATCTTTTGCGCGTTTTCTTTCTCGTAATAGCGTACACCTGCTACAACTTTTTTATCTAAAGTCATATCGTAAACGACAAATGTATTCTTTGGGTCTAATAACTTAAACGTGTCTTTATCTTCGAAATCACGATAAACGATTTCATATGCTCTACCGTAAATTGATAAGTTCAACGCTAAATCACTGTTAACTGCGTCTGCGTCATTATGGTCGTTTAGTTCGATTAACTTCGCGTTAGTATTTTCGTCTTTGTGCGTAATTGTGATTGGATTACCTGTCAGATAACCAACAATGAAACGTGACACATACTTCGCAAAATTATGAACAACACGATGGTCTGACTTAGTATCATCTAGTCTACGCTTACCGCTCAATATACCAGTGTTACGTGCTAGGTAATAATCTTCCAACGTTTCTAATCTTGGTACTTGGTCTTGTTTGTGCTTATTAACGAAGTCCCTTAGTGTTTCTTCTTGTAGCAACTCGTCAATATCTTCGACTAAAAAGTCATCGTTAGCATTTCTCGAGAACCTAGCTTTATTAACTAATTCTTTATATCTATTATCCATTAACCTCTTAACATTCCTTTCATGCGACGTAAATCGTTCACATCTTCTTTTTCGGTACGTTTGAATATTAAATCTTCAAGACTGTAACGCAATGCGTCTAGTGCGTGATTATTCTTATCTATCGGTTTGTTTAACCAGTTACCTTCGTTGTCTTGGTCGAACGTGTATGTGTTCAGCTCTTCGATAGTATGTTCACATGATGGGTGGACGTATATCTTAAAGCCTTGCACATATTGAACACCTGCCATAATTGAACCGCCTGGCTTAAACGCTGCTTTTATTTTGCTAATACCTTTATTGCGTAACTCTGTAATCAATCGCAATTCTCTATCTGCTTTTATCTCTGCGTCTTTCAAACCTTTATCGACAATCATTTTGTATATCTCATCGGTGACCATTGCTTTCTCATAATGTTCATCGTATATATATAATTCTTTATTATCTAAATCGACGACCACACTAACTAATGCAGTAGGGTCGTTTGTGAAACCAAAGTCGATAGCATGTACTTTCAATTGTGTTTCTTTATACTTGGCAAACCAATCAAACTCAACAACCTCAAAGTTATTGTAAACAAGGCCTTCAGCAACACCCCAATCGCCATCACAGACGATTCTTGCGCGTCGTGGATTAGTACGATATAAATCTTCATAACGGTCAATATCGGCTTGGTCTAACCACTCATTAACTCTGAATGTTGTTGTGTTCGAAAACGTGTTTTTTAGTTTAGTATCTTCATCGAAGAAAGTACGTTTGAGCCAATGACGTTCTGACCACGGGTTGAATGTCACTGTTATCTGTTTGAAAAAATCTGGTGCGTCGATACTACCTCGAATTGATTCGGTTACGGTACTAAACTTATCAAACGTTTCAATCTGGTAACATTCTTCAAACCATGCCCAACATAGTATGCCTTTATCTACTGTGATAGAAGTTATCTTTAACGGATCGTCTAAACCTCTAAACAGTATCTTCTGGCCGGTTGGTTTATAAGTTATTTCTGGCATGCTTTCGTTGAATTTAAATAAGTGAGCAACATGTAATTGATTCGCTGCCCACTTTAAATCCGTGTATGTTGATTGCTTGTTAGTATTACTAAAACGTCTTACAACGAGCAAATTAGCCCATTCGTATTGCATTAACCGGTAAATGAAGTTAAGTGCTGTCGTCTTACTCTTTTTGCTACCTCTTGAGCCTTTAACTACCCTGTACATGTCTTTGTTGTGCCAAAATCTGTTGTACCCGCCACCAATTACTTTTGATGGACTGACGAGCTTTCTGTTAGTCATCTTCTGGCACATCGTCTACGAATATAGGTGTAGTTAGCTCAACTTCTTGTCTCTCAGTCCATAACTTATGATGTTTACCTAATAGCTCTAATGCTCTGTTTTGATCGCTAATCTTAGGTGGTTTCTTAACCAACTCAATGCTTTCGTCATAAACTAAATTATGTTTTTCGGTGCTAGGATTAATTTTATAGGTACCCTTTTTAGTAACGATCGGTTCAATCTCAACCGTTTCTGCTCTTGCTGTTCTGGTTAAACGATACAACACTTCTTTACCGGTCATGATTTGTTCATCAAAGAGTTTTTCCTCTACCCCCTTGATGTACTCTTGTATCTTACTGTTCCTTACTAACTCGCTCCCTGTGACTTCTGCTCTACTTTCTTTATAACCTGCTTTTATAGCTGACCTAGTCGCATTGCCGTAACAGTCTGTTCCAGGTATAGCGTACGCCTCTGCAAATGTTCTCTGCCGTTTATTCAATTTATTCATTTCATATACCACCACTTTCACGGTAATTCCATCTTTAAATTTTCCCATAAAAAAATGCCCTTAACGGGCAAAAAGCTGTTTACAATAATATTTTTGCGATTTCTTCTAATTCCTTTTTAGGCGATCTAGAAATTATATCACTACTGCTAATTTCAAACGGTTCGTCCCAACCTTTTAACTTAAATGACAACTTACTAATGTTATGGTTTTTTATTACTTTATTTTTTTCTTCGTCGTATCTATCTAAATCAAAGTATTTTAATGTCACTTTATCTTTTTCCAAATCTAATTTTTCAACACTTTTTTCTCTATTATCGAAGATAAGTCCATTGTTTTCTGATAATAACAGCATTTTATTACTCGTTTTATAATCAAAGCAATCAATAATATAGTATGAGTTTAAAGTGCCCCCATCATATATGTGTGTAAAGAAATTAGCTATAAACCAATTAAGTCCATCTTCTATTTGGTCGTTTTCATTATTGCTTTTCAAGTCAAATCTACCTAATACGGTATTATTGTCGACTCTTCGTCCTAAACTAAAAAAATTCTGCGTCAAATCTACATTTGTCATTTTTCCAACCCCTATTATAAGATTTTGTACTACAAAGTTATTCTTATATAAATTTAAACAAATAGCAAATAAAAACCTACCCGAGTTTCTCTCGGATAGGTCAATTTTTTAAGGAGAAAATATGAATGTTCTACGAAAAATCACAACAATAAGGGAGGTGTCATGGTTCTGTAAAATATATAAATACTTTACACTATCATAATATCGCTTTTTAGGTGTCAAAAACTGTCATTTTACTGTCAACTTTCAATATTCTCCCAGTTCTTCCGCCAATCTCACTATAACTTTCTTCTTGATTCGGTGGAATGTGCTTTCCGATATATGCGTCTCATCGCACGTATAAGCCATTGTTTTCTGTCCGAAGTAGTAAGTCTTAATCACGTCTTTCTCTTTCTCTGACGACCTGTTAAACACTCGCTCAATAGCTGTTTTATACGTTTTAATGTTACCTAGCCTTATATCGCTCAAGTAGTTCGTCACGACCATCTCAACTTTAGATGAGTTAGATGGCTTATGTTCGCCACCAATATTTGTGTCGGTTCTGATATATGGGTAACGTGCCTGTTCTCTAATATCGCGAATGCGTTTATCATAATTCGGATAGTCGCATAGTTCATCTTCAAGCTTTCGAACCGTAGACAACTTCAATCCGTATTTCTTCTTTCTACTCAATCGGTTCCCTCCATTCTTGATTAATCTTAAATGTTCATCACTTTCGCTCATTTCTGCTTTTAATAACTATCCAAACTAAATATAGAAGTGGGATTAATACAATATACCAGTCCATCGATTACCCCTCTTTTCTTCTTTGGTATCTATGATGATATAAGAAACCATCTTCGTCGTACCAAAAACTATAAACACCGTCATCTGTGTCATGTTGATAATAATAAAGTATTCGGTTAGTCATGCTGTCAGTACCTTTTTGTGGCTTTGGTAATCGTTCTGGATATATATTTTCGTATCTTTCTTTGATATTAGGGCTATTCATTTCTGACATACGAGATATAAGTTTATCTGCATTTATTTCCAAGCGATTTTTTATCGGATCAAAACTAATTCCATTTTCTTCCAATACTTGAAAAGCAGCTCGATATCGTTTTATCAGTTTTTCATTCATATTCGTCATATCAATCCGACACCTCAGCGTTCAAATGAATATGATCAAATTGATTAAAATCTTGTGGTGGTGTATCGATGTCATTTTGCTTATACTTAACACGCTCAACAACATAAGTAAGTAAACGATAAACCTCAATTGCTGCGACACTAATCAAAAACGTTTTGATACATTCTTTTCTACTCATCTTTAGCACTCCCTTTATATTTCAACATTTCAGTTCTATACATTTCTTTTAATGTTTCTTCATCTGGCAATTCGATACCATACTTCTCATAAGTTTCTATGGCATGTGTAGCGTAATCATGTTCCATCTTGTCTCTTTTCTCTGCGTTACCAGCTATATACTCAACCGTCTCATCTTTCAAAGTGCTCATCTTAATAACCTCCATTCGTATACTCTTCATGCGATTCCATTAAACGAAGATAACCATATACAAAATCGACAATCGCGTTTACGTCCATTGTTGCTACGCCAAATGTTTTAGTATTAACAAAATAAACGCCTTCTCTTTCTTCTTCGATAACACAGTTACCAACTTCGATAGTGTTGTTCCCATCGGAATGGATATGATATTCGAACGGTATATCATGTTGATCTAATAAGATCATTAATTTGTTCATTGTTAACGCTCACTCCTTACCGAGTATTTGCTTAACTTTAGTTAGAATATCTTTATTTTTAAACCCGTCGAATTCGACCACTTTAGAATTACTGTAAGTCTGATTCTTTGATAAACGTTCCATTGACTGTTTTTCCTTTTCTCTCCTTGATTTCGTCATACGCAAACTGTAAACACTCCCATAAACTCATATCGTGTTGTTGAGCTAATATAATTAACGTTACTACCGTATCGCCTATACCATCTTTTAAAGCCTCAATATTGCCACGTGATAAAGCTGCTCCAACTTCTCCAGCCTCCTCATAAAATTTCAACGCTTGTCTGTCTGGATTGCCATTGTGCAAACCTTTATCGATACTCCATTCTTCTACCGCTTTTACTAATTGATCTATTGTTAATTGATTAGTCATTTTGTTCCTCCTCGTAATATTCATCAACAATTCTATTTACATCGTCCCCAACGTCCATAGAATTTCCGCCTGCACAATTTAATATCTCATCAAAAGCCTTCGCTTTCTTCTCTAACTCTGCATTACGCTCACGCAACTTAGCTATATCTTCGATAAGTTCGTCACGTTGTTGTTTGTACGCGTCACGTTCTTTTAACGCTTTGTGAAGTTTGCCTAATAATTTAAATGTATTTTTACAAGTTTGTTTATATTGCTCATCTGATAGTGTTACCGTCATTTACTCAATCTCCAACTTTTCTAATAATCTATCAGCGTAGTTTCTTGCTTTTTTAATATCCTCGATCTCATCATTTTTTCTGCCACTTCTAACTGGATATTTAATCATGTTGCCTTTCATAAAACCTTTGAACTCTTCAAACGGTAGTTGTTGATATAAGAATTCAATTACATCGATACCGTCTTTGCCTTCGTAATGTGATGGTCGCTTATCCATATCAAACTTACGCGTAAATGGTTCGTTTACTTTTACAAAGTCAAAATCATCATTGATCGTCATTGCCTTACCGCTATCTGTTACAATCTCGGCGTACCATTTAATGCCGAAAGTTGCGCTTTTAACATATACACGGTTAACGATAGCTTTATGCGTCAAACTGAACATAGGTCCTGCTAATTGAAACTTTATTACATCATTTTCCTTTAAATCTTCAACCCTTACTCTTTCGATTTCTGTCATTAGAATTCCTCCACTTCTACATCGTTTATTCTGTGATACTTCTCAAATACTTCCGTTGGATCTTCTTGTATATCTTCAATAAATCGTTCTTTGTCATTAACATTTGCTGATACGATAACTTTGATTGTTACTTCGCAATCTATTCGTTCCTCTGCCATGCGTTTCACTTCCTACAAATATTCAAATAGGTTCGTCTGATGGCCTTTAGTTAACTTTTCGTTATTGATGAACGTTTCTAATTCTTCGTTTGTTAAATACCATCGTTTACCTTCGTAATACGTTTTGACAATGCCACTCACTCTGTACAAACCAGTTTTATTATTTGGTATAACTGAGAACATTTTGTTACCTTTGCCATCGAATAGATAAAACTTATCTTTTAAAGCCATGTCATACCTCCTAATATTCGACGATTGCAGAGCGTATACGACGTTCTGCTAATTTCCGATAATAAGTATCTTCCAACTTCTTTTCGTCGCCCTGTGCGTCGTCTATGAGTTTCTGAGCATACACATCAGAACACTCAAGATTTTGTTTGATTTCGTCTATCGTTACCATGCGTCACGCTCCCTGTAGTCATCGCCTAAAACTCTTACAGTTCTAGCGTTATATTTCATTCTTGAATTGATTCTTTGCCAGTTCATATTTTGATTTAATTCTTTATCACTGAAGTTAGTAGTGTAGATATTGTTCGTGCCGACGCGATTGTCGACGATACTAAACAATTTATTTAAAGTATGGTCGGTATTCTCAACACCTACATCGTCAAGCACTAACAAATCGACGTTACTCAATAAGTCAACGAGTTCATCAGTCGTTTCTTTAGCATTCTTGTTGTAAGTTGCTTTAATACGTTCCATCAGCATTGGTATGTGCATAAACACAACCGAATAACCTTGTCGTTTAACTGCTTTTGCAATTGCATATGCGAGATGTGATTTACCTGTGCCGTATGATCCCTGTAAGATTAGCGACTTAGGTTGTTCAGTTGAGAATGTTTGTACAAATTCAATTGCTGTATTTTTAGCATTTTCTTGTGGTTGGTTCTGTGGTTGATAATTATTAACAGTCGCATTTTTTATCGACGCGTTCACATTAGATTGGTTGAAAATACGATTAATGTATCGTTGCTTTTTCTCTTTTACGGCTTGTTCTGCTGCCTCTCTCATTTTGCAATCACAGCCATGTTTGAATTCATAGCCATCTGGATATTCTTTGCTAGGTGCGAACTTATAATAATCATAAGTTTGACCACATTTATCACAGTGCAATCCGAATTGTTGATCGACAATATTGTTTTTAGGTTTAATGTTTCTAGTTAAGCTACTCATTGATTGCATTCAATCACTCCTAATCCCAATAGCTTTCGTCATATTTCATACGTTCTAGTTGATCCATTCCAGTTGATTTCGGTTTTTGATTTAAGTAACCTTCAAATTTACTGCCGAATAATGTTTCTGGTCTCAAATATTTATCGCTATCAGTGTTTAACCAATCATTTGTTTTGTTATCAATTACTCTTTTGAAGTCATCTAATCTAAAATCTTCATTCCATCTTGCCTCAATAACTCTTTTACTTTTTGCAGTTGTGTGTCTGTATTGCTTGCCTGTTTTCTGATTTAAATAATCGATAATTTCTTTATATGGAATTTGAGACACAGTCGGGCTACCCGACAATATATTTCCGTCATTATTAGTACCGTTAATATTAGTTAAATCATTATTAGTTCTATTATTATTATTAGTAGTTCGCCCTTTCGCATTCTCGCGTTTCGCATTTTCGCGTTTCACATTTTCCCCAAATGGCATTTCGCCAATTTGTTTAGGCTGTTCGTAAACTAAATATTCAAAACCGTTAAAATCGCCATTCTCTTTACGTTTACGCGTTCGAATTACATAACCTAGTTCAATAAGTTCTTGAATTCCACTATTAATTGATTTCTGACCGTCATTCATATGTTTTACTACTTCTGATGTGTATATTTGCCAATTGTCTGGTCTGCTTAAGAAGTAAAGTAAGATTCCTTTAGCTTTTGCACTTAAATTATTGTCAAAGACAAACGACTTATGCACAGTGACAAAATCTCCACTTTCTTTTATAGTTCTAAATGTCGCCATTATTTTCCTCCTCTCAACATCTTATTTAATCGCTCATCAACTTTGATCCAACTATTGTGTAAATGATATTTATCGTCAAATGAATTAACACCAATTGCATGCTGTTCGTTGTGATGTTGTCTACATAGCGCTAATACATGTTTGTCGTAGTGATTCATCTTATTTCGATTCATACCTCTACCAACTGTCTCATAGTGGGCTAAATCAGCATGTTCAGTACCACATATCACGCAATGTCGTGTTACAGTTGCGCAGTATAAAAATGCTTTATTATCTTTCATCAAATCGCTTGTTTTGTATTTAATCGGTATGCGATTTTTAAACACCCATTCGATAATCGCGTCGATAACTTGTCCTGCTTGCTCTCGTGTACAATTGCTTAATGAAACGCGTTTGTCATAACCGTAGTAAAACGCTACAAAGTCCTGGAATAAATAACGCATGTAATCACGTGGTTGGCCTGTGTAATCTTCAATGTCGTTACATAGTGCAAATATTAATCTTCGTTGTTTACCAGTTATCGAAAACGGATCTATCACTTTAACGTCAACATCTACATCAATATTGTTGTCGAGCAACAAAGTATCTTTATTACCTAAATCAACGCCGTCTATGACGACGGAAAAAGTGCCGTCATAGTTTTGTTGATAACTTATAATTTTCGACATTTACATTACTCCTAGAACGGTAAATCATCGTCTTTAATATCTATTGGACCATTAGCATTTGCGAACGGATTACCTTGTTGTTGAGGTTGATTCTGAGGTGGTTGGTTTGGTTGTTGTGGCGGTTGATAGCCATTATTTTGTTGTGGTTGATAATTATTATTCTGTGGTGGCTGATAACCGTTATTTTGTTGTGGTTGATACCCATTATTCTGTTGTTGATTTTGTTTATTGCCACTATCAAGAAATTGGACGCTATTCGCTACGACTTCTGTAACAAAAACCATTTGACCATCTTTTTCATATTTTCTTGATTGCATTCTTCCTTCAACACCACATAACCGTCCTTTAGCTAAATACTTGCCTACTTGTTCAGCTTGCTTTCTGAATACAACGATATTTATAAAGTCCGCCTCACGTTCTCCTTGTGCATTTGTAAAATTACGGTCTACGGCTAATGTGAATTGTGCGACTGTCACATTTGATTGCGTTTGTCTTACGTTAGGATCTTTCGTCAATCTACCTACTAGCGTTACGTTATTGATCATTATTATTTCCTCCTAAAAATTGTTTTTTAAGTGCTACAACTTCTTGCAATGCTTTCATAGTGTCTGCAACGCTTAATCTGTCATAAGAAACAATGTTAAGACTTAACATGACGTTTTGTTCTGTATCATTCATCGCATTAGCAAATTCTTGAATGTTTTTCTTTAATACTTCTATATCGTGTTTTTCTGCTTGTGTGTATTTCTGTTTCTTTTGTCTAGCGTCCGGATCATCTTCATCAGTTGGTATATTTAACAACTTCAAAATGAAATATCTTTCTGCATACGTTAATGCCGTGCCGTACGCTTGAGCGACATCTTGTTGTTGACCAAATGCAGCAAAATTGACGATAATTTCTTCTTTCGTCGTGCTATCTACAATGTGATATTGCATATTCAACATAACCGCATGTTCTGTTTTGCCTTTTCCGTTTTTAGTTTCAAAGTGCTCGAAACTTTCTACAGATGGAAACATTAACAAGCCATGTTCTTCCATTTTCGGACGCATTTTATATAAAATCTGACTGCCTTCAACGTAATCGAAATTGTAACCTTTAGCGTCTTTAGTTAATTCTTTGATACTCGCTTTCACTTCAATTAATTTCTGATAAACGTTTAGCTTTTCAGACATCTAATCGCCTACCTTTACTGTGTATGACATTGGTTTTTCAACGATGTGAGCACCTTCCAACACTTCTCCGTTTTCATCGATTAATGTGCCGCCCTCTGTTATACCGAAATTCTTCTTAATATCAGCTTGATTAAGTTTTTTAGTTACTTTTACATAATCAGTTAAACCACGTTGCTCAAGTTGTTCGATGACTCTGTTTTCATTACTAACTTGAATCACTTTTGAACCTTTACGAGAACTAACTTGACCGTATGGCGTTTTAAGTTTGAATTTATCGTCTTTCTCTCTTTCTTCGCGATAATAATCAGTAACTAATTGTTCAAGATAACCTTTTCTCTTCTGTAGATTTTCTGTTTCTTTTTGTTTCCATTCTTTAATTCTGTCTATTTCTTGATTTGCTAGTTCGTTGATTTCATCTTCTTTAGCGTTGATTGCGTCAAGTTTCTTAAAAACCCAGTTAGCTGATTTGAGGTCGGTTACTTTAAAGCCTTCGTCTTGTTCTACGTTTGTTAATTCTTGTTCTTGTAATTTATTCATCATCTTCGTCCCCCATTATTGCTTTTTTCAATTTAGTAGCTATGATGATGTTAGATAATTGTTCGAATTCTTCTTCGCCTGCTAGTAAATTAACTAAACTAAAAGAACTTCCAACTATTAAACTTGATCTAGCATAATCGTCATCATTTTCTTTTTCAGAAATACCAATACAAGAAAATGTAAACGGTTCGAATTCTGTTTCTTCTTTAATTTTTTCGATTAATTTTTTTAACTCTTTGTGTTTTTCTCCAAACAAATCTGTGATTTCTTCTCTATTCATATCTTTTAATTCTTTAGTCATAGTTGACTACCTCCACTTATTTTGATTTAATTAAATTAGTTATTATTATTTATTTGTATCTTTTTTTGACTGTTTGCTATCCCACTAGCATTCAGTCTTTTTTGTTTCAAGAAAATCATGTAAGTCTTTCATAGCTTTTTTGTAACCTTTTTTATATGCAGCTTGTTCGTTATCTCTTGCATATTCTGGAACTTCAATACGATCATAGTCTCCACTTAAATATCTAATAAATTCTTTTCTAACATTTTCTGTAACTCTTCTTTTGCCGTGAAATAATTTACTATAATACGCGTCAGAAAAGCCTAGTAAATATCCTATTTTCCATACAGTTAACCCTTGTTCTTGTCTTTTTTTATCAACTTTTTTTAATAAGTCTCTATCAGTCATTTGATTTTCTCTCCATTCCAAAGAATTCATCTAGTGTCACATTAAGTGCTTTGCACAACTTTAAAACTGTACTCAAACTTGGATTAATTTGTTTTTCATGATACAACTCATGAATTGTCGTTTTAGATACACCCGTTTCTTCGTACAATTTAGTAGCTGTTTTTCTTTGTGTTCCCATTAACATGCTTAAATTATTTTTCATCTTTACTCCTCCTCTAATTGAAAAAATTCATATTCGAAAAACACAAATGCTGCGATACTGATTAACATTGTGATACCTAATGCAGTTGTGAAGTAGATACCTGCAAATGTAAGTGCTAGTGATAGTACAATCCATGATAGTAATGCGATTAAGAATGCTTTGTCGTGTGATTTCATTTTTATCTCCCCTTTCCGTGTATTTCTTCAAAATGTTCTTCGATGAACTTATTCATCTTTCTTGCGTTGAATCTCCAACGATTTAAACTTTCATTTGGATAATGTGCGATACCTTGCTTTTTAAGTAATTTCTCAAATTTAGGATTGAATAGTAATCTGTCTTTAATAGTGTCGTCAGATGACATTTTCAATTTGCGTTTCAATTCTTTTAAGTCCCAAACTGGATCTAGTGAGTAATTTATTAACTCATCGTATTCATCTTTAGCGACAAGTACGTGTGTGTCGGGTATGGGTACAGATACAGTTAAAGTTTGTGTCATCTTAGATACTCCTTTCGTGTATAATGTTGTTATCCCTTTATGAAGGGAGGTGCGTATTATGAATCGAAACTTAATTACTAGTTATTTAGATATTGAAAATATTGATTCTCTAACTCTAAAATTAGTAAATGATGAAAAAATATTAATCAGAAAATTGGCTACCGACCATACTGGAAATGATTATATTCACGTTTTAGAACCTAAGGACAGAGTTATTGATTTAAATAAAGTCATTTATTTCAATATCAATACAACTAATAACGTTGGAACTGATTTCTTTCCGAATTAATCAGTGACGTTTCTATACGCATCCACCAGATTCGCAGTTGCCTCAATCAACTGTGGGTCTGGATTTTTTTGAATTTGTTTTAACAAATAATCAATTGTTAAATACATTTCATTTGGATTAATTCTTAATAAATTTTCTTGCATTTGTTATGCCTCCTTTAAGTTGTTTGTTCGATTGTGGGTTAAAATATATCTTCGAAAGTTTTTCCGAAAAACTCACAAAGGTTTTTTATTTCACTCAATTTAAATTCATTAGCTCCACTTTCTTTTTTAGAATATGAGGCCTTTGTTATTTGTAGTAATTTTGCTAATTCATTTTGATTAATCTTCATTGACTTTCTTAAATTCCAAAGTTTATTTTTTTCTACTGGATTATATCTAGATTTAGGAGATTTAGGTTTGTAACATCCTTTTTTATAAGCGTCAGACTTTTCGATGCCTCTTTTAATTAACTGCTCAACCCTTTGTCTTGTAACTCCCATTTCTTTAGCAATTTGTTCGTAAGTCATTGATTCAAGCCTCAAATTTACGGCTCTAAGTTCTTTGTCAGTTAAAATAGAAGTTTCTACATCAGACACTGTATTATAAATTTCTAAATCTCTTTTTATTTTATTTTCAATTCTTTTACTATTAATTTTGCATTCTGGACAAACGCCATCTTTACTCATTGTTTTGTTTGTGCAAGTAATGCATTCTTTTGCTGTTTTTAACGTTGGCACAAGACCAATTTTATAAGCATGTTCAACATTTTCTTTTGCAGTAACCCATTCCAAATTTTCAAGTTTATTATTTCTAGAATTTCCATCTATATGATTTACTTGAGGTTTATTTTCAGGATTGGGTATAAAAGCTTCTGCTAATAATCTATGAACATAATAGTGTCTTTGCTTACCGTCTTTATATGCAGTTACTGCCAAATACTTTTTGTTACGAGAAATACCAAATGGTTTACATTTTTTTCTGCCATGTTTAGTGTTTCTATATATTTCTCCAGTAGCATGCACTTCAAATAAGCCGTTTTGAACAGTTACAACTGTTCTTAATAAATTAGGTTCTCCCATCAAACCCCTCCTTTATCACGTAGTGTGATATTAATAGTTAAAAAAAATATCTTCTATGCTAACGTCAAATGTGTTAGCTAAAATTTCCATTTCATAATCGTTGAATGGAAATTTACCTTGCTCTTTTTGTTCGTATTGTCTACGCTGCAAACCGATTAAACTTGCTACGTAATCAGTGGTAAATTCTTCAGATAGTCGTAATTTACGCAATTTGGTTTTAGGTTTTAAATATTTTTCTTTAAGCATTTTCTTTTTATCTGTTGCCGTCATTTATTATCACCTCCGATGACTGTATATAAACTATATCACGTATCGTGATACATTTCAAACTTTTTATATCACAATTTGCAATATTTTTATTGTTTCCTTATTATAGATGTGATATATTTATCTCAAGGAGTGATACCAAATGAGTAAAAATGTAATAGGAAAAAGAATAAAAGAACTTAGAAAACAGAAAAAATTAACTCAAACTGATTTAAGCAAATTGACTGGTTACAAACAAAATACTATTTCATCTCATGAAAATGGAACTCGTGGTATTGACGAAATAGACATCATGAATTATTGCGAGGCTCTCGGTGTGACTCCGACAGACTTATTTCAAAAAGAACCACAACCTCAACTCGAAACCCTACCAGTCAAAAAGATTCCAGTTGTTTCAAAAATATCTGCTGGTTTACCTATCTATAGTGAAGAAAATTTAATTGATTACATATACTTTGCTACTAATAAACTTAATTCTGATAAAGAAGAATTTGGTTTGAAAGTATCTGGCGATAGCATGGATAAGATTTTCCAAGATGGCGATATAGTCGTAGTAGAAAAAGATTCTGTTGTCGAAAATGGTCAATTAGGTGTCGTTATGGTCAATGGCTACAATGCCACCGTTAAACGTATTAGATACAACGGTGACCAAATTATATTAATTCCAGAATCAAATAATTCTAGTCACTATCCGCAAGTTTACGGAAAAGATGACGAAGTAAAAGTAATTGGTAGAGTTGTAGCAAGTCAAAAACTATTTTAATAAGCGACCTAGTGACGCTTTAATATAAATATTTAAAGGAGAAATGTAGAATGAAAATAATTAATTATCAAGTTAAACTGAGGAAAATTTTTTATACTGTGAGAACTAACAGAGGTAATGTTTTTAGGAAGTCACGTCCTAAAAAGGAAAGTATTATAAAAACACGCAGAAAATTACAAAAATACGCCAGAGAAATTGATGAAAAAAGACAGTAAGTCCAAAGGAGTCGTAGATGATGACATTAGTTATTGAATGCCTATTAATTTTACTAATTGTAAATATTATTTTGTTAATCATCAATATTTATAAACTTATAAAAGCGAACGAACAAATTTTCAAAAGAGCTTATACCATGTGGACAGTATTAACCATAGTTTTTATCTCTATTATCGTGATAATACTATATAATTTTATTTTTTTATAATTATATAATTCACATTTAGCTACTGCATATGATCAAGATGAAATAAACTTAATCTAAGGGGATGAATACATTGATCTATGTGATTATCGGTTTATTTTTAATTAGTATTTTTTTATTTATTTTCAGTTTCTTTTTATCACAAACTGAAGGGATAACTTATAAACACACATGTAGAACAATTTCATTGGCTTTTTTAGCTGTAAGTATAATCTCATTTCTAGGATATCTAATTTTATGATATGGTGGTGTTTATTGTGAAATTTAAATTTATTATAGCAGTTATTATGGTGGCAACTTTATCATTATCTGCTTGCGACCGTCATGCAGACAATGTACTTAAAGATAATAATAAAATAGAGGATAAAACAACTAAACACTAATCCTTAAATCTTATTTTGATTGCTAGAAAGGACTTTTAAAATTATGTTTTATTTTCTTTTCGGCGTTATTTTCATAATTACCATCACTTTCCTACATTCACTTTATGTAATTGTGAAAATTCAAGAAAAGAAGTTAACTATTAAAATTATATTAATCTATATAATTTTATATTTTATTATTTTAATAGTTTTGGTAACAATTCTAATAAATATAATGCAAATAAATGAATTTAGTTGATTCTAACTCTCTATAGTTAACACTCAAATAAGAATACATTTTCACATACTCTTTTTTACATTTTTAGGGTAGTCTGCCTACTTTTATTATTAGATTGGAGGTTGAGGGATGGAGGATTACCTTCATGATAGGTTAGAAGATCAAATAAATTGGTATGATAACAAAAGCATGTCTTGTCAAAAGTATTACAATTTAAATAAATATATACAAATTATTGCAGGTGCATTAATTCCAGCAATAACGCCCTTTTCGCTAGTGTTTAATTCACTAGGTTTTACTGTTGTCACATCCGTATTAGGTTTGCTCATTGTAATTTCTCAATCTATTAGTAGTATAAAAAAATTTCATGAAAATTATATTCAGTACAGAACTACATGTGAGGTATTAAAGCATGAAAAATACCTATATTTAAACAATGTTGAACCTTATGACAACGAAAAAGAACCGATAAAACTTTTAGTTTCGCGTGTTGAATCTATTATCTCTAATGAGAATATTAATTGGCAAACAATGAGACAGGATATTAAGGAGGCAGAAAAATGTTAGGAAAATTATTTGTAAGTTATAGAGCTGATGACGAAGGTACACGATACAAAAATTTGTTAGTAGGATGGTCTGAAAATCCAAATAAAAACTTCTTCGATGTAAAGTTTGAGGATACAAGTATTGGAATAAGTATTAATTCTACAGATGCTTATTATATAAAAAGAAGAATCAAAGAGAAAATCAAAGACTCCGATAAAATTATATGCATTATTGGAGAAAACACTTGCAATTCTGAATGGGTAAATTGGGAATTAGAAACTGCTTATGAATTAAACAAACCAATTGTTGCAATAAAAATTGATAGACGCTATAAGTCACCTATAGAGATTTATGGAAAGAATGTTAATTGGGCATATTCTTTCACATATGAAGCTATTAAAAAAGCACTTCTCGAAGTTTAGTCGGGAAGTACTTCATATGTTTGGTCAAATATTTCAGGTTTAACTGGATACTTTTCACCATTAACCCCTGTTATAATCCAATCACCTTTTTCAGCTTTCATACGACCTTCTAAAGTATCGATGATCATAGCTTCTTTAGCTTTTTCTGCATTAACAACAACTGGTTTTTTTCTAACTCTTACTTTGGGAGACAAATTTTCACCTACTTTTTGATTTGATTATAACATGAAAACATTTATTTTTATATTTCTGGGTACTCCCACGTACCCTTATTATTTTTTTACCTTTTTTAGGAGGGATAGCATGCAAACACGATGTTATGACGGTAAAAAATGGCAATACGAATTTAAGTATGAAGGTAAACGGTATAGACAAAAAGGTTTTCGAACAAAAAGAGAAGCTAATTCTGCTGGATTAGATAAGTTAAATGAGTTAAAGCAAGGCATTGATTATGAACCTAATTTAACGTTATATGACTATTTCAAAACATGGTGTGAAACCTTTAAAAAATTGACTGTAACACCTAAAACATATAAGTCTTATGCCTCTGCGATTGAACATATCAACAATCACCCTATCGGTAAAAAGAAACTGAAAGACTTATCCAGATATCACTATCAAGATTTTATTAACGATTTTTCAAAAAATCATTCTAAAGAGTCTATAAGAAAATTAAATGGCTATATAAGAACATCATTAGACGATGCGGTATACGAAGGGCTTATTGCAAAGAACCCTACCTTTAAGGTTAATTATAGGGCTAATAACCCTAATAAAAGTGAAGATAGTAAGTATATCAATCTAAAAGATTATGAAGTGTTAAAACAGCATTTGATGACTAAAGACAACGCATCTTCACTCGTACTATTCATCATGATTTGTACTGGTTGTCGTATAAGTGGCGCGTTAAATCTAAAGCGTGAATATATCAATCAAATTAAAAGCGAAATATATATTGATGAACATAAAACTGATTCATCTCCACGTTATGTGTCTATTAGTCAAAAGGATATGAATTATATCATTAAATCTATTGATCAATTACCTAGAACAATTGACGGTACTATCTTTGGTGAACTAACAAACAATGCAGTTAACAAACGTTTAAAAAAATATTGTAACAATCTAGGTATCAAAGAAATCACTTCACATGCTTTACGTCATACTCACTGTTCATATTTACTAGCCAAAAGCATTTCTATATATTACATTTCGAAAAGACTAGGACACAAAAATATATCAGTTACTACTGAATTTTATTCACATTTACTTGAAGAAACATACAAAGAAGAAGATGCAAAAGCAACACAAATAATAAGTGCAATGTGATTTTTAGGGACCCATTAGGGACCCAAAAGCCCATAAAACCCGTCGTTATAAGGTTTATAGTATCCCTCCCAGGACGCTAATAAGAGTTGTAATCTACTGAGATTACAACTCTTTTTTATTACATTTTTATATGCAAACTAGAAAACAGTTAGGCAATATTGAATGCCTAACTGTTTTCTAGTTTGAATTCGATTGTATCTATCGCTTTATTTTCACGATTTCTAAAATTCAAAGTACATTGTAATGTCGTATCATCAATGATAAGTTCTGCATAAGTTTCTTCAACAGTACTTCTTGATTGTGAAATACTGCCTGGGTTAATCACGTGCACGTTGGCAAGATTTTCATATTTAGCAACATGTGTATGTCCGTAAAATGCTAATTGCGCACCAATAGTCTTAGCTTTTTCAGCCAATTTCATTCTTGTCTGATTGACCTGATACAAATGTCCATGTGTATAAAATGCACGAACATCATGATGTGTAATAGATTGCTCCTCTGGAAATTCTGGATAAAAATCACAATTTCCTTTAACTCGATGATATAAGCTCAATTCTGTGTCATCATATTGAAATTCAGAATCTCCAAGATGAAGGAATACATCTGCGTCTTGATGTTGATCATACACTTGGTACAGAATACCTGTTTCATTATGATTATCACTAACTATAATCCATTTACTCATTTTTCTCCCCCGCTAAAAATTGTTGTAATTGTTCTATAGCATGACCTCGATGGCTAATTTTAGCCTTTTCGGCATCTGACAATTGTGCCATTGTTTTATTTAAAGAAGGTACATAGAAAATCGGATCATAACCAAATCCATGATCCCCGATTGGTTCTGTTGTTATTTCGCCTTTTACTGTCCCTTTAAATTGGGTCGTCTCACCATTTGGTGCACTCATACTAATCACACATACAAATTGTGCGTTTCTATCAGAAATATTTTCCATATTTTTCAATAATTTATTAATATTGTCTTGGTCATTTTTATCTAATCCTGCATATCTTGCAGAATAGACACCTGGTTCACCATTTAATGCTTGGACTTCTAAACCACTATCATCAGCAATGACTTGTTTATTTAAAGCTTTAGCTGCTGCAACAGATTTTAATTTAGCATTTTCTTCAAAAGTTGTTCCTGTCTCTTCTACATCAAAATCTTTAATTAATTCACTAATACCTATGACATTATGGTTAGGAAATATAGCTTTAAAATCATTAATCTTACCTTTATTATTAGATGCTATTACGATATCTTCCATTAATAATTCCTCCATTTAACCTACTGAAATACGTTCCACTTTAGTATCCATACCTAGCCACTCTTTAATAATATTTTCAATATGCATTGTATCTCCAGTTGCAAAGAAACGATGTGGCGGATGTTGTGTATAACTAGCATGTTCATTACTAAATGTTAATAAAGCACTGACTTCTCTTGCTGTTTCCAATCCCGAAGAAATAACTGTCTTTTTACCACCAAAATAATCATTAATAGGTTTGTATAATAATGGATAATGTGTACATCCTAATATAACTGTATCTGCTTCGCTATTACGCCATTGTTTTAAGGTTTGATGTATCACAATACTGGTAATTGTCGGATCATTATATCTCATTTGTTCAACTAAAGGTACAAACCCAGGACAAGCAATACCATATACTTCTACATTAGGATTAATACGTTTAATATGTTTTCTATAAGCTTCTGATTTTATCGTTCCTTCTGTTCCTAAAATTAAAACATTTTGATTCTTAGTCGTCATTATAGCCGTACGAGCACCAGGTTCAATGACACCGATTACTGGGATTGGTAATATTTTTTGTAAATGTTCTAATGCTACCGCTGTAGCTGTATTACAAGCTATCACAAGCATTTTAATATCGAATTCTACAAGTTTCTGTGCTATTTCAGTTGTGAACTGTTTAACCTCTTCACCTGATCTAGGCCCATATGGACATCTTCCAATATCACCTAAATAATAAATGGTTTCATTAGGAAGTTGTCTCATAATCTCCTTAGCTACTGTTAAACCACCCACACCTGAATCTATTACTCCAATTGGTCTATTCATTGTCTTACATCCTTATTTAATAGTTAACTTTTATTTTATCATAAGCATACTCAAGTGTTGATTAATTCGAACAAAATCACTAATGATGTTTTCATCTAGCAACACATAAAAAAGGGGCACCCCCTAAAAGGGGTACCCCTATAAATTCTATATTAGTCAACTTTGTGGTCAGAACCAAAGAATGATTTAAACATATGGAATGATGTTTCTCTGTTCATTGCTGCAATTGATGTAGTCAATGGAATACCTTTTGGACAAGCATTCACACAGTTTTGTGAATTACCACATTGTTGTAATCCACCTGCACCCATTAAAGCATCTAGGCGTTCATCTTTAGTCATAGCACCAGTTGGATGTAAGTCGAATAAACGTACTTGTGAAATAGCTTGCGCACCAACGAAATCATTTTTTTGAGTTACGTTAGGACAAACTTCTAGACAAACACCACAAGTCATACATTTAGATAATTCGTATGCTGTTTGACGTTTTTTCTCAGGCATACGAGGACCTGGACCTAAATCATACGTACCATCGATTGGAATCCAAGCTTTCATACGTTTCAAGTTGTCGAACATTCTTGAACGATCAACTTGTAAGTCACGAATGACTGGGAATGTACTCATTGGTTCTAAACGTATTGGTTGTTCTAATTGATCAACGATAGCAGAACAAGATTGTCTTGCACGACCGTTAATTACCATCGAACAAGCACCACATACTTCTTCTAAACAGTTCATATCCCATGTTACAGGTGTAGTTTTTTCACCTTTAATGTTAACTGGGTTACGTCTAATTTCCATTAAACAAGCAATGACATTTAAATTTTCTTTGTAAGGAATTTCAAATGTTTCTTCATATGGTTTTGATTCACTATTATCTTGACGTTTAATAATCAATTTAACTGTTTTTTGTTTAGGTTGATTATTTTGATCTTGTGCTGGTTGATTACCTTGAGTTTCTGGAGTGTCTTTTACTGATTGTTCAGCCATTATTTTTTACCTCCTTTAGACTTACTAGTGTAATCACGTTTACGCGGTGGAATTAAGCTAATATCAACTGGTTCATAAGTGAATTTTGGTGCTTCAGTTCTACCTTGGTAGTGAGCCATAGTTGTTTTTAACCATTCTTCGTCATTACGTTCTGGGAATTCTGGTTTGTAGTGTGCACCACGTGATTCGTTACGGTTATATGCACCGATAGTGATTACACGTGCTAATACAAGCATATTCCATAATTGACGTGTGAAGAATACGGCTTGGTTACTCCAAGTTTGTGTATCTTCCATGTCAATATCTTCATAACGTTTCATCAATTCTTGAATTTTCTTATCAGTTTCTAATAATTTATCATTTTCACGTACAACAGTTACGTTTGCTGTCATAATTTCACCTAATTCACGGTGAAGTTTATATGCATTTTCGCTACCACGCATGTTTAATAATTTATCGAAACGTTCTTGTTCTTCTTTAACACGAGCTTCATAGATACTATCATCTAGGTCAGTGTATGAAGTTTCAATTTCATCAAGATATTTAATTGCATTTGGACCTGCAACTGTACCACCATAAATTGCTGATAATAATGAGTTAGCACCAAGTCTATTACCACCATGTTGTGAGAAGTCACATTCTCCTGCTGCAAATAAACCTTTAATATTTGTCATTTGATCATAATCCACATATAAACCGCCCATTGAGTAGTGTACGGCTGGGAAGATTTTCATTGGTACTTTACGTGGATCGTCACCTGTGAATTTTTCATAAATCTCGATAATACCACCAAGTTTAACGTCTAACTCATGTGGATCTTTATGTGATAAATCAAGGTATACCATGTTTTCACCATTGATACCTAATTTTTGGTTAATACATACATCGAAGATTTCACGTGTCGCGATGTCACGAGGTACTAAGTTACCATAGTCAGGATATTTCTCTTCTAAGAAATACCAAGGCTTACCATCTTTATATGTCCAAATTCGTCCACCTTCACCACGTGCTGATTCACTCATTAGACGTAGTTTATCGTCACCAGGAATAGCAGTAGGATGGATTTGAATGAATTCCCCATTTGCATAAATAGCGCCTTGTTGATAAACGATTGATGCTGCTGATCCTGTGTTAATCATTGAGTTAGTTGTTTTACCAAAGATAATACCTGGACCACCAGTAGCCATAATTACGGCATCTGATCCGAATGATTGAATTTCAGAAGTCGTCATATTTTGAGCAACAATACCTCTAGCCGTATTATCGTCATCTTTGACTATACCTAAGAATTCCCAACCTTCGTATTTTGTTACTAGTCCATCTACTTCATAAGCACGAACTTGTTCATCTAATGCATAAAGTAATTGTTGACCTGTTGTTGCTCCGGCAAATGCTGTTCTGTGATATAACGTACCGCCGAAACGTCTGAAGTCAAGTAAACCTTCATTTGTTCTACTAAACATTACACCCATACGGTCTAATAAATGAATAATATTAGGCGCAGCTTCAGCCATCGCTTTGACAGGTGGTTGGTTTGCTAAGAAGTCCCCACCATAAACAGTGTCATCAAAGTGAATCCAAGGTGAGTCACCTTCACCTTTAGTATTTACCGCACCGTTAATACCACCTTGAGCACAAACTGAATGCGAACGTTTTACAGGTACTAATGAGAATAGATCTACATGTGCACCTTTTTCTGCTGCTTTAATTGTTGACATCAGACCGGCAAGTCCTCCACCGACAACAATAATTTTTTTCTCTGCCATAGAAATGTCACTCCCCTGAAATATTAAAACTAAGACTAGTTAATGTGTATTCTTTACATAAATGCAATGATAGCTGATACGCCGATATAAGAAATGATTAAAAATACAATTAACGATACCCATGTGAAGACACGTTGTGATTTTTTAGATTGTAAAATACCCCATGTTACTAAGAATGACCATAATCCGTTAGAAAAGTGGAATACAACTGCAATAACACAAACGATGTAAATTATTGCCCATACTGGATTATGTAGATATTCATGCATCATATTATAATCAACCGCTTTACCGAAGAATGCCTTTTGTAGACGTGTTTGCCATAAGTGCACTGCGATAAAGATGAAAGATAAAATACCACTTGCTCTTTGGAAGAAGAACATCCAGTTTCTGAATAAAGAGTAATGTCCAACATTCTCTTTTGCTGTGAATGCAATGTGTAATCCAAATAAACCATGATATAACAGCGGAATATAGATTAATACAAATTCAACTACCAATAAGAATGGTAATGATTCCATGAAACCTGATGCTTTATTAAAAGCTTCCGCCCCTTGTGTTGCTTGATGATTGACCAATAAGTGAACAATTAAGAATGCACCGATTGGGATAATACCTAATAACGAGTGAATTCGTCTTAGATAGAATTCATTTTTTGATTGAGCCAAAAGGAGTCCCCCCTGTAAACATTTAATTAATTGACTAAAATTATAAAGTTGTATGTAAACTGCCGTAAAAAACCATATAAAATACTAGCTTCTTTTACTTCTTTATTTGGTACTCGTCTCCATTGATTAACTTAAGATACTTTGGAAGCATCCTAATCAAAGTTAAAAAATTAAACAAGTATGGCATAAAAAAGAAAAGGGCTAGTCATGTTATAGATTTCATATAATGATGTCGTAGAATGTCTGTACTATAGCAATTCATGTAACCCTACATGATTGATAACAATTCTCAATTAGAAAACGCTTCCAAACAACTTTAAAAAAATAGCCTTTTGTTAACTATATTGTAACATTATTTAAAGCATTTTTGGACATGAGAATTATTCTCATGTCCAAAAATTGAAATTTTATTTGTTTTGAAGTGCGTGCTGTAAGTTTTTTGCAACATTTTCCGGAAGTCCGGATTTTTTTAATTCTTCTAATGATGCCTCTTTCATTTTCTTAATTGAGCCAAATGTTCTTAATAATTTCGTTTTACGTTTTGCTCCAATACCCTCAATATCATCAAGCACAGATTTAAGTCCTGTTTTCTGTCTTGTCTGTCTATGGAACGTAATAGCAAATCGATGCACTTCATCTTGAATTCGATGAAGTAAATAGAAGGCTTGACTATTTTTCTTTAATGGTACGATTTCTGCACTTGCACCATATAGTAACTCGGACGTTTGGTGTTTATCGTTTTTTTGTAATCCAGCCACTGGTATGTCTAAGCCTAATTCATTTTCAAGAACATCCATAACACCATTCATATGCCCTTTACCACCATCGACAATGATGAGATCAGGCAAAGGTGTACCTTCGTTTAGTACACGTGTATATCGACGTCGAACAACTTCTCGCATTGATTTATAGTCGTCAGGACCTTCGACTGTTTTAATTTTATATTTACGATATCCTTTTTTATCTGGTTTACCATCAACAAAAGTTACCATGGCAGAGACAGGATCCACACCTTGAATATTTGAATTATCGAATGCTTCGATTCTAATTGGTGTCTGAATACCCATTCTTTCACCAAGTTCTTCTATTGCTTTGACCGTTCTAGATTCATCCCTAGCAATCAATTCAAACTTATTATTGAGCGAAACTTCTGCATTATGATTTGCCAAATCAATCATTTCTTTTTTCGCACCACGAGATGGTTGTACAATTTTAGTATCTACAACCGATTGTATGATGTCTTTATCTAAATGTTTCGGAACATGTACTTCTTTCGGTAAAATATGTTGGTTTAAACTATAAAATTGACCGATAAAAGTATAAAATTCTTCTTCTTCAGTTTGTTGAATTGGAATCATCGTAGTATCTCTTTTAATCATATTCCCTTGTCTAATGAAAAAGACTTGAATGCACATCCAACCTTTCGACACGCTATAACCAAAGACATCACGAATCGTATTATCTGTTGACATAATTTTTTGTTTTTTAGTGAGATTATGAATATGTTGGATTAAATCACGGTACTCTTTTGCACGTTCGAAATCGAGAGACTCACTCGCTTTTTCCATGCGTTCTTGTAAATGGTTTAATATTGTTTTGTCCTCACCATGTAAGAAGTCACTAATTTCTTTTGTCATTTGTGCATATTTATCTAAATCGACATCATACACACACGGACCCATGCATTGACCAATATGATAATAAAGACATAATTTATCTGGCATTTTATCGCATTTTCTAAATGGATAAATACGATCTAATAATTTTTTTGTTTCTTGTGCGGAATAAGCATTAGGATATGGACCAAAATATTTGCCAGTCCCTTTTTTAACGGTTCTCGTTACAATTAATCTTGGATGCTTTTCTTTAGTAATTTTGATGAAAGGATAGCTTTTATCATCTTTTAATAAAATGTTATAACGTGGCTGATATTGTTTAATTAAGTTTAATTCTAAAAGTAAGGATTCTGTTTCACTCGATGTCACTATAAACTCGAAATTACGAATTTCACTTACTAAGCGAGTTGTTTTTGCATCATGTGCACCCGTAAAATAAGAACGTAATCGATTACGTAGTTTCTTAGCTTTACCGACATAAATCACTTGATCATTACGGTCTTTCATCAAATAGCACCCTGGCTCCAATGGCACTACATTTAGTTTTGTTTTAATTTTTTCTTGATACGTTTCCATCTATGTCCTCCTCTCTTCGAAAAATTGAATAGCCAACCTTACTCATGTACGTCCTTTATGAGCACGTTAATATAAATAGACAAAACAAAGCTGGAGCATTTATGAAAATGCCCCAGTCTCAGTTTCTATATTCTTATAGATGTTTATCTAATACTTCTGCTAAGTTTTCTTTAGGTTGGAAACCTACTACTTTATCAACTGGTTGTCCGTCTTTAAATACGATTAAAGTTGGAATACTCATTACTTCGTATTTTGCTGCAGTTGATGGGTTTTCATCTACATCTAATTTTAAGATATCTGCTTTACCTTCATAGTCCCCAGCTAATTCTTCTAAAACTGGAGCGATCATTTTACATGGTCCACACCAAGTAGCCCAGAAATCTACCAATTTAACACCAGATTCAATTTTACTATCAAAATCAGAATCAGTTACTTTTACGATTGCCATAATTGCCAATCCTCCTTAATTTTTAAATGATGAGCAAATTATAACAGAATTTATAAGGTAATGCATTGCAATCTGCTTATGCTCGTTTAAAAAAACAATTTTTAAAAGCCTTTTATAGAAGTATCCTCAATTAGGAATACGTTTTTTTAGCATATTACTATGGCTATACTTCTATTTTAGTGATGCGACGGTAACACCAAATCCACCTTCACTAGGCATGCCACCTCTAAATGTTTTCACACTTTTATGTCTTTTTAGATGTTGTTGCACACCTTTTTGTAATGCGCCTGTACCCTTACCATGAATAATATAAACTTGTTCAAAATTACTTAAGACGGCTTGATCTAAATATTGATCTAATTCAATTAAAGCATCTTCATAACGATATCCTCTTAAATCAAGTTCCGTTTTAACTGTTTGTCGGTTAGCTCTTGTGACCATTTTAGTCGGTGTTTCTTTTTTCTTTTTCATTTTTTCTAAATCTTCAATTGGTAATTTCATTTTCAATATTCCCATTTGAACAACCGCTTCTTCATCTCCAACTAACTCGAGCACTTCACCTTTTTGGCCATAAGATAATACTTTAACTTCATCACCAGCTTGGATTTTATCGTATTTTTGTTTTTGGACATTTTGTTTTATTGATTTTGCTTCATATTGATCATCAAGTTGTTTTTTCTTATCTATAAGTTCGTGTTCTTTAACATCCGCACCTTTTTTATCTCTCAGTTCTCTTAACTCTTTAAGAATAGCATCTGCCTCTTTTGTTGCAGATTTTACACGTTGATTTGCTTTTTCTTTTGCTTCATCCATCAATGATTTCTCATAATTTTGATATTGTTGATATTGTTTTTCTAATTCATCATGTGTCGTCTGCGCTTCTTTAACCAGTCTATCTAGTTCAATGCGTTGTTCATCTACACGTTTTGAATTTTTCTCTAATGATTCGATCATATTATTAATTTCTTGTTCATCTGTACCTATCATTGTTTTGGCTTTATTAATTATATTAAGACTCAAGCCCAATTTTTTAGAAATATCAAATGCATTAGAACGTCCTGGGACACCCATTAATAACTTATATGTTGGGCTTAACGTTTCCACATCGAATTCGACGCTCGCATTCATCACGCCTTCACGGTTATAACTATATGCTTTTAGTTCAGGATAATGGGTAGTTGCCATCACTAGAGCACCTAGATTTCTTACATGATCTAATATACTCATAGCAAGAGCAGCCCCTTCACTCGGATCTGTTCCAGCACCTAATTCATCAAATAATATTAAGCTATTTTTATCTGCTTCTTTTAAGATTTCTACAATATTTTTCATATGAGATGAAAATGTAGATAGAGATTGTTCTATTGATTGTTCGTCACCAATATCACAATATACATTCTCAAAGACACTGAGTTGACTGCCATCTAATGTTGGAATAAGCATGCCTGATTGTGCCATAACTATAATAAGGCCTAAAGTTTTTAACGTGACAGTTTTACCACCTGTGTTAGGTCCAGTGATAATCACTGTTTCAATATCATCTACAAACTCAATTGTATTTGCTACAACCGTATTATGATCTAATAAGGGATGATATGCATTAGGTAAATAAACTGTTCTTTCATTATGAAATGTAGGTTTCGTACCTTTGATAGCACGGGCATATCTTGCTTTTGCAATTAAAAAATCAAGATGTCCCATAATCGATTCAGCTAATAATAATGCATCTGATTCAACAGCTACTTGTGACGTTAACTCAGTTAATATACGTTCACGTTCAACTGCCTCATCATTACGCAAGCGACTAATTTGGTTGTTCATTTCTACCACAGATGATGGTTCAATATACAACGTTTGTCCTGATGCAGATTGATCATGAACAATACCGTTAAAATCTTGTCTATATTCTGCTTTTACTGGAATTACATTTCTATCATTTCGAACAGTTACAATTGCATCTGATAATTTCTTTCGGTTGGCCTGACTTTTAACCACACGATCTAAATTCTGTCTAATTCGTTGATTTGTACTTGATATTTTACTTCGAATACTTTGTAACTCGTAACTCGCATGGTCATATAAATCATGGGCGTCACACTTATCATTAATATCCTTAAATAAATCCGTTAAAATGGGTAATTGTGCCATTTGGCTATCTAAGATAGGATATTTAACTTCTTCATCTTCTTCTAATAATTGATTATAAAATGTCTTAAACTGATTTTGAACTTGAATTAAGCGTTTAATCGCATTTAATTCGGTCACATTTAATACACCACCAATAGTTGAACGGTGAATGTACTGTGCTACTTTGGTTAGACCGCTTAAACTTGGCAATCGATGCTTATTATATATTTGTGATATTTCATCTGTTTCATTAATTTGAAATTCTACAGTTTCAAAATCTGTTGCTGGAGACATTTCTGCGACTTTTTCACGTCCTAAATCACTGATAGCTTCGTTAGCTACGAATGATTTTATTTTATCAAATTCTAAGACGTCTAATGTTTTTTGTCTCATGCAATCCCTCTATTTCTTCAATTTTTTATTATCATTGATAAATGATTTAAATGCTTCTCTAGACATCGTATTAATCACACGATCTTTAGTTACAAATCCTTTTTGAGCAGTAGCAACACCATATTTCATAAACTCTAAATGATCAACATGATGCGCATCTGTGTTAATAGTTAACTTTACATTTGGATATTGGCGTACGGTTTGTGCATTTAAGTCTAAACGTTTAGGATTGGCGTTGATTTCTAAGATAGTATTTGTTTCTTCAGCCAATTGAGCTAATTTTTCTATATTAGGCTCATAACCAGGACGTCGCCCAATGATACGACCTGTTGGATGAGCGATATGACGCACATATGGATTATGACAAGCATTTTCTAAACGTTGCATAATTTCCGCTTCTGATTGATTAAAACTTTGGTGAATGGCTGCAATAACATAATCTAGTTGTGCCAATATCTCATCATCATAATCTAAAGAACCATCCGGTAATATATCCATTTCAATGCCAGAGTATATATCAATCTCATCATATTCTTTATTTAATTGCTTAATTTCTTCATTTTGGCGAAGTAAGCGTTCAACTTGTAAACCATTGGCTACTCTTAGACTTTGTGAATGGTCTGTAATCACCATAAATTCATAGCCTTTAGCAATATTAGCCTCAACCATATCTCTAATAGAAAATGCACCATCACTATAAGTTGTATGCATGTGAAGGTCACCTTTAATATCATCGAGTTGAATAATCTGACTTAAATCTTTATCAAATTCACTGCCATCTTCACGCATTGAAGGTTCAATCCATGATACACCGAAATGTTCATAAATCTCCGCCTCGCTATTGAATTGAAGCAATTCTCCATTGGCTTTTTCAATGCCATATTCACTCACTTTTTCATCTTGTGCTTTTGCTAATTGTCTAATACGAATATTATGATCTTTTGAACCTGTGAAATGTTGTAATGTGTGATAAAAAGCTACAGGTTCGATTAATCTAAAATCAACACCGATTGTTTCATCGTCATACTCTAATTCTAACGATACTTTGGTTGACCCAATTGCTACATCTTTAACTTTATTTGGAATATCCAATAATTGTTGCTGAACTTTTTCTGGGTGATTTGTACTAATAATAAAATCCAAATCTTTACTTTGTTCTTTATATCTTCTAAAGCTACCTGCTGAAGCATATTGATCTATGTCATCTAGCCGACTAATATATTCAATGATTTGATGATTGAGCCCTCTCATTTGATCAATCGGATAACTTTCTTTCTTAGCACCTAACGCTTTGACTGCTTCTAAAATATTTTGTTCAGTTTTTTTCGCAAAGCCACTTAATTCACTAACTTTTCCTGTTTCACACGCCTCTTGTAACGATGTTTTATCAGTAATATTTAATTCTTTATATAATTTAGCAATTTTCTTACTACCTAAACCTTGTATTTTCAATAAAGGTACTAATCCTTCTGGCACCTCTTTTTGTAAGTCTTCTAAAGCTGTAGACTGACCATTTTGTCTATATTCATTAATCACATCACCTACACCTTTACCGATACCTTTAAGTTCTGTTACATCTTCTATTTCATCTAATGGTCTTTCGTCAACTTCTATACTCTGTGCCGCTTTTCGGTATGCTGACACTTTAAAAGTATTTTCCCCTTTTAATTCCATATAGGTAGCAATCTTTTCTAGTAATTGAATCACATCTTTTTTAGTCATATACATCTCTCCATAAAAAGAAGACCAGGACATAGCTCATTTTTTCAAATTGTCTGTCCTGACCTCAATATCATTTTCTTTATAAATTTAAAATCATTTGTGAAACATAAGGTGTATGCAATAAAATTTGTTTGGCAAGTAATGAATGTCCTAATTGACCTTGTAACATTGCATTGGGATATAACGCGATTATATAGGTAAATATTTGTATGATTATCACACCAATGAATAGGCTTAAAACAATACCTAAAACGCGGCTTATGATATTTAAAGGTTGATATGCCACTATATTATCAAATGTGACGATGATTAGATATAAAATCAACTTACAGCTTATTGCAATCACAATAAAAGCAATCATTGATTCAAAACGATACTGTAGGTGATTAAAATGAATGGCATATTGTGTATCAAATGCGACAGTCTTTGGAAATGGTAAAAATACAATTAATCGCTGCGCAATCTCTCGATAAAATTGTTGTGCAATCCATAACGATGCAAACGTACTTATAGCATGTATGCTCGAAAGCCATAATCCCCGTCGAAATCCAACAATTGAAACATAGCATAATATCATTAGTACAACGATATCTAATAGCATTTAATCTTCTCGTTGTTTAATCTGATCTAATTCGTGTTGTAATCGACGATTTTCTTCTTCTAAGCTCACTTTGTCATGCATCACGTTCACTGCTGTTAAAATCGCTTTTCTAGTAGTGTCTAAACCTGCAGATTTTCGTCCTAATTCTTTCATTTTCTCATCCACTAAATGTGCAACATGTCTTATATGTTCCGGGCTATCATCGCCGATTATTGTGAAATGTTGATCATTGATTGTAACATTTATCCTATTCTTAAACTCACCCATATCGATATCTCCTGACTTTTAATTAAATTATTCCGTATCTTTATTTAATTTAACCAAAATCATGTTTCTATATTATTTTGAACATAACATAATATTAATGTTTGGTTTTATACATTTACTTATCATTAAACATTATACATGAGTCACCTTTATTTTGTAAGTAGTGAGATGATAAAGAATAACTTTCTATTTATCAAGAGAGTAGAGCCTATCAAGTAATTATTATTTTTCCTTCCGTCATCATTCTAAGGTTATTAATGTTATGATATCATTTGATTATTATGAAAAGATTCTAGCAAAGAGAGGTCTAACACTATATGGCAAACGTTGTCCATAAATTAACAGCAACTGAGATTCAATCATTAATGTCCAAGATTAAATTTGATACATCCCAATTACCTCAAGGTATGAAAGCACGAGCAAAACATAATAACGCTGTGATTAATATTTACAATTCTGGAAAAGTCATGTTTCAAGGAAAAAATGCCGAAATAGTTGCACAGCAATTACTCCCTGAAAAAAGTAGCTCAACACCAAAATCAGCAGCTTCAACTTCTAAAAAAACAACTTCTTCAATTAAATATAATCAATATAACTGTATTGGAAGCGATGAAGCTGGTAGTGGCGATTATTTTGGTCCACTCACAGTATGTGCGGCATATGTCACAAAGGATCACGTCAAGATTTTGAAGGAATTAGGTGTAGATGATTCTAAAAAGTTAACCGACGCTAAAATCGTCGAACTTGCCGAACAACTTGTAACGTTCATACCACATTCCTTGCTCACTCTTGATAACGTCAAATATAATGAGCGTCAACGTGCAGGTTGGTCACAAGTAAAAATGAAAGCTGTCTTACATAATCAAGCAATTGCGAATGTTGTTCAAAAAATTGATGCGCCATCATTAGATTATATTGTAATAGATCAATTTGCGGAACGTGGTGTTTATCAACGTTATGCCTTGTCCGATTTACCTTTCCCTAATAAAACAAAGTTTGAAACGAAGGGTGAATCTAAGTCATTAGCTATCGCAGCTGCGAGTATTATCTCTAGATATGCATTTGTTAAACATATGGATCAAATGTCTAAATCAATAAAAATGGATGTACCTAAAGGTGCTAGCAATAAAGTCGATTTATTCGCTGCAAAAATCATTGAAAAATTAGGTGTCGAGCAACTCGATTCTATTTCAAAAAAACATTTTAAAAATAGAGAGAAAGCACAAATATTAGTAAATAAAAAATATCAATAATTACTATACACAAAAAGGCAAGTTCTACTGTATCCACAATAGAACTTGCCTATTACTTTTATTTTTAATTATCTAATTGTTGCACCTTTTGCTTTAAGTGCTTCAATGATTTGGTCATGTACTTTCGTTACACGTTCATCTGTTAAAGTATTTTCAGTATTTAAATAATATAATCTGATGGCAACTGATTTTTTACCTTCTTCTAAATGCTCACCTTCATATACATCAAACACAAGCGTATCTTGAAGAATATCAGCTCCATTTTGATGAATCGTATTTAATAATTCAGATGCTGGTACATCATGTTCAACTTCTAAAGCAATATCACGAGATACACCAGGATATTTAGGAATTGGTTGGTAATTGATATAACCTACTGATACATTCATCATTTCTTCATAATTCAATTCAAAGACATATGTGCGTTTTAAATCGTTATCAGCAGCTACTGTAGGATGCAATTCTCCGATGAAACCTATATCTTTACCGTTTAAAGATACCAACGCTGTTCTTCCTGGATGTAAACCATTGATTTCTGTAGCACGATATTCAAAATTTAAGTTAAGTTTTTGTGCTACGCATTCTATGACACCTTTAGCTAAATAGAAATCCACTTTTTCTTTCTTACCTTGCCACTGATTTACTACATAATCACCTGTCATAATACCACTTAAATATTCTACTTCATCAGGCAATTCACCTTCAGCATTACCGAAGAAGACACGACCAATTTCGTATAATTTAACATCTTGATTTTTACGCGCAACATTATACGCAGCTGCTTCAATCAAATGTGGTAATAAACTTTGGCGTAACGTTGAATGTGCCTCGCTCATTGGCATTAATAACTCGATAGTTGGTCTATCTTGTAATGCAAAATCTTTCGCATGTGATTTTGATACAAGTGAATATGTGATTGCTTGGTTTAAACCCGCACCTTCAATTGTTTCTTTAACTGTACGTGTTTTATGCTGACGATCAGTTAATGCACCATTAGTAACATCTTCAAATACAGGTAAAGTTGATGGAATTTCATCATAACCATAAATACGAGCAACTTCTTCAATCAAGTCTTCTTTGATAGAAATATCTTTACGTCTTGATGGTACATAAACAGTAAGCTCATCCTGTTTACTTTCAGTTTCAAATCCTAATTGTTCAAAGATATTTTTAATTGCTTCAGTAGATAAATTAAATCCAATCGTACGATTAATTTTATCTGTTGTAATTTGAATTGGTGAAATGAACGAGCCTAAATCCCCTTGAGCTACGCGATCTTTAAGCACACGACCTGATGCATATGTTTCTAATAAATAACATGCGCGGTCAACTGCTTCGTTAACAAATTCTGTAGCAATACCTTTTTCAAATCGACTTGACGCTTCGCTACGTAAATTTAATCGTCTTGAGGTATGACGAATTGATGCTGAATCAAAAATTGCGCCTTCTACAACAACATTTGTTGTATTGTCGATAACCTCTGAGAAGTCGCCTCCCATCACGCCACCAAGTGCAATTGGAGATTGTCCGTTAGTAATAACAATATCTGACTCAAGTAATGATCTTTCTTGATCGTCTAAAGTTGTCATTTTTTCATCTTGATGTGCTTGACGAACTTCAATATGATTTGAACCAATTTGATCTTGATCAAACATGTGTAACGGTTGTCCATATTCTAATAACACATAGTTAGAAATATCTACAACGTTATTGATTGGTCTGATACCAGCTTTCATTAAACGTGCTTGCATCCATATTGGTGATGGTTCAATAGTGACATTTTTAACGATTCTAGCACTATAATAAGGAACTTTATCGCTATTTTTTACTGTCACTTGTAATTCTTCCATTGCAGAGTTAGCCTCTTCATTACTATTTGTTTCTGGCTTAGTCATTTGTGTGTCGTATAGTGCTGCAACTTCATAAGCTGTACCGACCATACTTAGCGCGTCTGCACGGTTTGGTGTTAAATCAAATTCCATAATTTGATCATTTAAGTACAATGCATCCAATGCATTTGTACCCGGCGTTATTTTTTCAGGGAATACGAAAATACCATTTTCAAACGCTTTAGGTACGACATTACTTGAAATACCAATTTCTTGTAATGAACAAATCATACCTTCAGAGCGTTCACCACGTAATTTAGCTCGTTTAATTTTAATTCCACCAGGTAATCTGCCACCCACTTTAGCAACAATGACATATTGTCCTTCATCAACATTGGGTGCACCACAAACGATTTGTACAGGCGTTTCCTCACCAATATCGACTTGGCAAATATTTAATTTGTCAGCGTCAGGATGTGATGCTTTAGATATAACATGGCCTACCACTAAATTTTTAATATCTTTTGTTAAATCTACTAAATCATCTACCTCAATACCAGTACGTGTAATACGTTCAGCTAAATCTTGAACATCTTGTTCTACGTCAACATAATCTTTTAACCATTCATTTGAAATTAACATTACGCTTCACCTCTATCTTCTACAGCCTTAAATTGATCTAAGAATCGCACATCGTTTGTATAGAAGTGTCGAATATCTTCAATACCGTACTTCAACATAGCGATACGGTCAGGTCCCATACCAAACGCGAATCCAGAGTATTCATCAGCATCAAATCCTGCCATTGTTAATACGTTAGGATGCACCATTCCTGCACCTAAAATCTCAATCCAACCGGTATGTTTACACACATTACAACCTTGGCCTTTACATTTAAAGCATGAAACATCCACTTCTACAGATGGTTCAGTGAATGGGAAATAACTTGGACGTAGACGAATTTCTCTATCTGCACCGAACAATTCTTTAGCTAATAATTCTAATGTACCTTTTAAATCACTCATCTTAATATTTTTATCTACAACTAAACCTTCAATTTGTGTAAATTGATGACTATGCGTCGCATCATCTGAATCACGACGATATACTTTACCTGGACAAATAATTTTCACTGGACCTTGTCCATTACGTTGTTCCAACGTACGTGCTTGTACTGGAGACGTATGTGTTCTCATTAAAGTCTCTTCAGTAATATAAAAACTATCTTGCATATCACGTGCAGGATGTGATTTAGGTAAGTTTAATGCCTCAAAATTATAATGATCCTGTTCTACTTCATAACCATCAACAATTTCATAACCTAAGCCCAAGAATAAATCTTCTATCTCTTCAATTGTACGTGTCAATGGATGTTTTGAGCCTATTTCTATTTGGCGACTAGGTAATGTCACATCAATTGTTTCTTCTGCAAGTTGTTGATTTAACTTTTCATTGGCTAAAATCGTTTGTCTTTCATCTAGTTCTTGTTGAATCGTTTGTCTTAATTCATTCACCTTTTGTCCGTACGCTGGCTTTTCTTCATTAGGTAAGTCTTTCATATTTTTCATTAAACTACTTACCGAACCTTTTTTACCTAAATATTTTACTTTGACATCTTGTAATGCTTTTTCATCATTTGCAGCATTAATATCAACTAATGCTTGTTGTTTTAATTCACTCATATAATCATTTTGAGTCATTTTAACTTCCTCCTTAGTTGCCAGTACATGTTTTTATACTCAGACATTAATATATATCTCAGTCATCTTTCTTTTATCTCACTCCAACAAATAAAAAAGACTCTCGTCCATTAACTGGGACGAAAGCCTTCCGTGGTACCACCCAAATTTATGCTTATGCATACACTTGTATACGTTGCTAACGAAGACGTACTCCGACTTAAATCTCTTTAAGTAGCCAAAAAGATGAAAAAAACTAACCAAAGTTGGAATAATTTTCAGTCACGATTATTCTCCCTTATACAACTTTATACATTAATTTAAGTCTTTTTATAGGCTATTGATTCACTTTTATATAAGTTAATATTTATTGTTATGAATTCATCATTCATTATAGACGATTTAGATATATAGGGTCAACCTACAATCACATCATAGCGCATTATGAAAAAATAAGAATGATTATTTAGTATCTAAAATTTATCCTTTGAGTTGATATAACAAGATACTACCCGCAATGGCTACATTTAAGCTTTCAGCTTGTCCATATATTGGAATCGTTATATTTTGCGTAGTATGTTCTAATAATGCAGGATCTACACCTTCACCTTCATTGCCAAGAATCAATGCAAATGTCTCTTGTGCTTCAACCTCTTTAAAACTTACTGCGTTATCTAATGCAGTGCCATAAACAGGACCATTAAAGGTATTAATGTATGACTGTAATGATTCTGATATAACTGGAATATGAAATACACTACCTTGACTAGCACGTAACACTTTATCTTGATAAGGATCTGCTGTTCCCTTTTCCATTACAATCAGGTCAATACCTGCAGCATCTGCTGTACGAATTAAAGTACCCAGATTACCTGGATCTTGTATTCTATCAATTAATAAAACCTGTTTCGCAGTCGTTATATCATAGTCCGGTTTCTTAATGACAGCAAAAAAACCTTGAGGTGTTACTGTTCCAGATAATGATTCAGCTACCTTTAAATTGATTTCAAATGTTTCATTTGCATACTCAATTAAGCTACTATCCGTTCTACTTGGATCAACAACGAATAATTGTTCAATCACTAAGCCACTTTGATAAGCTTCTTCTATTAAATGTACACCTTCAATAAGTGCTAAACCTGTTTTATCTCGATCTTTCTTTTTCTTCAATTTATTCGCATTTTTAATTTTATTATTCTGTGCAGACGTAATTTGTTCCATATATCTAATCTCCAATGTGATGATTTCTTCTTCAATATAATTGTATAGGATTGCGCTACTTTTTTAAATAACGAAAGCAAACCATCGATATTTTTACGTGATTTATAGAAAAAGTTACTTCAATATTTTGTCCTATTTAAATATATGATAATAAAAAATATCCTAATTGAAATGACTATTCCAATTAGGATATTTATTGATATCTAAAATTATTTAGATACGATTTCTTCACCATTGTAAGAACCACAGTTTTTACAAACACGGTGAGATAATTTGTATTCGCCACAACTTGGGCATTCAGTCATACCAGGTACTGAAATTTTGAAATGAGTACGACGTTTGTTTTTTCTTGTTTTAGACGTTCTTCTTTTAGGTACTGCCATGATTTATCCTCCTTAAAATTAAACACATCATTAAATGATATCAGTTTATTTAACAATATTATATCATTAATTAAACTGCTATTGGTCTTTATCGTATAATTGTTGTAATTTCTGAAGCCTTGGATCAACTTGCTTTCTGTCTGAATCATCATCTTCTTGGTCTTGTTCTTTTACAAGTTCCTCGAATTCATCTTCATCAATCACTTCCCAACCATTGCCTTCAGTTAACATTTGATTGCTATTGTCTGAATATGCTCTCATCGGTTTCTCGATAATTACAAAATCTTCAACAATATCTTTAATGTTAATCATACCGTCAGTTGCTGAATGATAATGTTCATCCTGCTCTTCTTCGTCAGTATAATAATCACTGCCTTCTAAATCAAACACTTCAGAAGTTTCGACATCTAGCGGTACTTCTACTGGTACTAATGTACGTGCACATGGCATCGTATATGTACCAGTGATATGCATATCTGCAATCACTTCGTTTGATTTAACAGTTAATTGTCCTTCAACATTGATTTCAGAAAGATCGATAAGATCTAATGATTCTTTTAAATGTTCAAAATTCACCGTTTGATTAAACTCAAATGGTTTACCTTGATATTTTCTTAATTGTGTTATTGACCATTTCATATGGCTTCACCTCTAACAAGCACAAAATTTATTTTAACTTTCTCAGTATAATATGTCAAGATTTTTTCTTAACATACATACTTCTGTTACAATACATATAATGAATTCTGAAAGGACGAATTGCAAATGAAAAGTGTTGGCATTATATCTGAATATAATCCATTCCATAACGGGCATTTATATCATGCACAACAATCCAAATTACAATCACAAGCGGATGTTTCTATTGCCCTTATGAGTGGCAATTTTGTCATGCGAGGGGAACCGGCTTTATTTAATAAATTTATTCGTACACAAATGGCCCTATCAGCAGTAGATTTAGTCGTTGAACTTCCAACCATCGCCAGTCTTTCATCAGGTGATTACTTTGGTGAAATGGCAATTAAATTAGCTGATTATTTAGATATTAATACCATCTCATTTGGAAGCGAGCATGGCAATATTAACGACTTAAAAGAAGCTACACGACAGGTTCTTGATTTGGAAAACAGTGATGCCTTTAAATCAAAATTAAAAGAAGGTAAGAGTTATCCTAGGATCATTAACGAATTAATCCAACAACAATCTACAAATGATATTTTACAATCACCAAATAATATTCTAAGTATTGGATATTTAAAAGGGATTCTGCAATTCGCACCTCAAATAGAAGCTATCACTATTCATCGCGATACTGCACAACATCGTGAGCAAACGATTCAACATCAACAATTTGCTAGCGGATCATCCATACGCCAATCTATCATTCATCATCATTCTGATTGGGAAAACGTTGTTCCAGAAGAAATTAAGTCACTATATCACTCGCAATTTACAACTGTTGAGCACGCCTTTCCGTATATCAAACATCAGTTATTAACACAGCGTATTTCAACACTTCAAACCATATATACTATGAGTGAAGGTTTGGAAAATCGATTAATCTCTATGATTAAGGATGCACACTCATTTAAAGATTTATTATCTAAAGTCAAAACGAAACGATACACTTATACACATATTCAACGCGTATTAATGAATATATTACTTAATATTCAACAAAGCGATATTAACCATGATATCTTTGCTGCTAGAATATTAGGTATGAATGAAAATGGTCGGGCATATTTAAAATATCTAAAACGACATTTTCCAGAACGACATTTTATTACGAATATCAACCAATCATCTTCCACTTATTTCCCAATTGAAATTAAAGCAACGCATATCTATAATCTAATAAGCCAGCAATTCGATGATGATTTTAATACACCAGTTATCAAATCTTAAAAAATGTACTGTTACATAATGTGATTCGCATTATATAATAGTACATTTTTTATTATATATGATATTTTTCTTTTAAGGCTTTAGCTACATTAGGTGGTACAAATTCTGAAATGTCAGCTTTGTATGCTGCTACTTCTTTTACTATACTCGAGCTAATAAATGAATAATTCGTACTAGTCATCATATACATGGTTTCGATATCACTGTTCAACTTTTTATTCATAGATGTTAAACGTAGTTCATATTCAAAATCACTTACCGCTCTTAAACCTCGGATAATTGTTTTAGCACCAACTTGTTTACAAAAATCTACTAACAAACCATTATAATGGTGAACTTCTACATTGGATAAATGTGCTACTGAGCCTCTTATTAAATCCATTCGTTCGTCTAAATTGAAAGTGCCACCCTTACTACTATTTTTTAAAACACAAACATGTATTTCGTCAAAACGATCTGCACTTCTTTCAATAATATCTAAATGACCATATGTAATTGGATCGAAACTTCCGGGAATGACTGCTTTCGTCTTATTCATATTATTCTCCTTTTTCTAATAACAAAGTATCTGTCAAACCATAATGATATCTTTTTATTTCTTTAAACGGTGCGCTTTGAATATGTTCATCATTACTAAACTCACAAATGATAATACCATTTTCTTTTAGTAAATTAAACTCCGCAATGCTTTTTAATGCTTCATCGATTAAACCTTTATTATATGGTGGATCTAGAAAAATATAATCGAATTGTATTTCTCTCTTAGCTAAGGCTTTCAAAGCTCGATCTGCATTATTTTTATAAACTTCTGATTGTGATATTAAATCGAGTTGTTTTAGATTTGATTTGATCACTTTAACCGCTTTAAAGTTCTGATCTACGAAAATGACCTTATCCATTCCTCGAGATAAGGCTTCAATACCAAGGGCACCACTACCGGCAAACAAATCTAAACCAAGCCCTGATACTTCATGTAAACTATTAAAGATGCCTTCTTTGACTTTATCCATAGTCGGTCTAGTATTGCGACCCTCTAAGCTTTCTAGCGCTTTACTTTTATGTATTCCTGCTATCACACGCATTTCATTCACACTTCCATTTCACTATGTAATTTAATATAATTTGACTTAAAAGGAGATTGATTTAACATATGAAACAATCATTTATTGTCTTGGGTGAAGGGTTAACAGATTTGTTTGAATTTACTACACTTATCGACTATAACCATTCACGCATTGATAAAATTATTTATTTCCATTCACCGCAAACTGAAAAACAATTATCATCTGTCGCTATTGTCATGCAACCAACTGAAGGTAATTATTTTCAAGCAATGTACATGATGATGAACGCAGTAAAATATCCTTATCCTGATAGCAATAAAAAGTTTGAAATGATTAACAACAAGGCAGAAGCCTATGATATTCCAGTCTTAGGCATAGACGTTCAACCACCTGAAGCATTTCATGACAATGACTTGTATTTTAATTATTTAATTAGCGTGTTACGACTACAACGATGGATTCCACCATTACAATAAAATACGTCATCTTAAACACGAGTTATAAAACTTCGTGTTTTTCTTTTTCATAAGTTTTCTTTAAAAATCGATAAGGGGATCCATCGATATGTCTTACATATTTTAATTTCATTAATTTATTTACAACATCATCCGCTTCATTCTCATTAACATACATAATAACGTACTTACGTTGTCTATTAGAATGAACGATGTGACCATATTTTCTAATTTGTCTCTCGTGTTTAATGTGTTTTAAGTAAACGACGAGGCTTACTCTAGGAACTAAATTCATCTCTCTTCACTCCATTTGATATACAATTTTAATCATATCATGAGTTTAAATTTTATGAAATAACAATCACCTTTTAATATAAACTAGGGAATTGCATTTGGAAACACATTTTATTTGTCAATTGTATTGTCTATCATTTGATTGTTAACACATTCTATTTCAGTACGCACTTCATTTTCCATATATAACTATTATCTGTTAATATGACTTTAATAACTTAAGGAGGATATTAAATGGTTAAACTAAATAAGTGGTTAGTTAATGGCTCATTAGCAGCGGCAAGTATAATAGGAAGTGTGCTTTATATTAATCAAAATAAAAAGCCACGTGAAATTAATGCAATCCCTCCATTCTTTTCAGGTGTAGCACCATATCTGTTTGCTCATAGAGGTGGTATGGCCGTAAGACCTGAACAAACTAAATTAGCATTTGATAATGCAGTTCAATATGGCGTGGATGGCTTTGAGACGGATGTACGATTAACTAAAGATAAAGCGCTCATTGTTTTCCATGATGCAACGGTAGATCGTACTACGAATGGATCAGGAAAAGTATGTGAACATACGCTTGCTGAGTTAAGAAAATTAGATGCCGGTTATTATTTTACAGATATTAATCGTTAATACCCATATCGTGGACATTCAGACGCAAAAATTCTTACGTTTGAAGAGTTATTAGAACTTTACCCAGAAATGTATATCAATGTAGACTTGAAAGATCATCCTGATAGCTATGAAGGTGCCATAGCACCTGAAGTACTTTATCATCAAATTTCTAAACATCAAGCAGAACACCGTGTTTTAGTCACAAGTTTCCATAAAGAACAAATAGAACGCTTTGACCAATTAAGTAAAGGTACAGTTGCAATTGGTGCAAGTCAAAGTGAAGTTACTGAAGCTTTCATTAAATTCAATACCTTTAGAGGTAACACTTATCATCCTAAAGCTAATACTTTCCAAATGCCTATCGAATTTAAAGGTATACGACTTACATCTGCAAGATTTATTAAATGGTTAACACTACTAAACATCGTACCAGGATATTATGGCATTAATAGCATTGATTTAATGACAGACCTTTATCAAAAGGGTGCACATACCCTTGTAACTGATCGTCCTGATCTAGCACAACAGTTTAAAGAAACATTAAAATAAGATGTCAAAATAATGGCAAGGTCTAATGTTAAACATAGACCTTGCCATTTATCTTTCTATAGTGAGCAATTACATGATCCTCCAGAAGCACATCCATGTGCAGTTGTTTGAAAGAATGGATTACCCGTTTCAATTTTTACATTATCTGATACTGCTAATGCAATTTTACTAATCACTTCATCTATTAAATTCTGTAATTCTACTTCTTTAGATTTATAGTCCATAACCACAGGCAACATTTCATAAGCTCTTTTACGTTGACGTGTTTCCATCATTATTGTTTTATAATCCGGATGATATCTACCAAAACGCATGACATCATCATATTTATCTTTAGACTTTAAAAAAGCTGAGTATAATAAGTGCGCTTCATCATCTTGATATAATAATTCCTTTGCTTCAATGTAGTCATGATATATTACAGAATCTACGATCATATCAGACAATGCTTCGACATCGTCTAAAATAGACAATGTTTCTTCATTTATCATTTGTCATCTTCCCCTTACTTATTTTTCTAAGAAAATTAATGAATAATAATCTTTCATCACTTCTCCGCCCATTTCATCATACTTGGTATTTAACATTCTTGATCGATGAATATCCGAATTCATCCAACTATGAATTAATGTAGGAACATCATCAAAGTTATAACCCACATTTTGACTTGTAGAAGTATAGCTAATATCTCGTTCATCTAATTGCTGTTTTAATGCATTTTCAGTAAATTCAACTGAATCATAACCACTCTTCGTTGCATCAAACAAATTAATAGAGGCTATATGCGCAATATCATTATTTACTTTTAATGGTTTTAAACCTTTTAACTTTCTCATTTCGTTTGTCACTTCATAGAGTGTCATTAACTGATTGGGATTTTGTTCATATGGTAATTCTTTATGTTTTTTGCTAGATGAAGACTGAGATTCATTGGTTTTGTATGGTTGTAATGAAGCTAATGCATCTTTATCTAAAAAACGAATTGCCATAATCTTATTAGATTGTTGATCAGAATATACTTGCGCATACACATTACCGTATTTAATTAATGTTTGCGTTTTTAAGTCTTCATCAGACAATTCAAACTCATAAACCTTGCCATTAGATTTAATAGTTGGTTCAGGATTAATGCTTGTATTTTCATAGATTTTAGAATTTTCTTCACCTATATGTAACGGACTCATATTTACATCATTGCCAGTAGCATATACAGATTTAATTTGATTATCTTTAACGCTTACAATGTAATATTGATTTTTCTTCTTAAACACATAATTTTTATAACCATCACTAACAGGATATGTACGATTAGCTTGCCCATACTTTTTAGTAAGCTGATTAATATTTTTCCCAATCCAAGTACCTACACCTTTTTTAGGCTTTGGATTTTCAATATCTTTATTAGTATTCTTAAACTGTTCAGTTCGCTCAGTTTTTTGATTTTTATTAGGGTTTTCTAATACATCAAACTTTAAACGTGGTGAGTAAAATAAATAGATTAGAAAAGAAACTAAAAAGACTACACCTAATATTCGTATTACTAATTTTTTCATTTTTCACCCACCTCAATAGAATTATTATCATTGTACATAAATATATATTTCATAATCAAGATAAGTCTATTTTCATCATAAATTTCATTATAAACACTTTTAGCTATTTATGTTTGTAAAATGAATTACCGATTTAAATATATTAAAAAACTGATAAAACCTACGATTAAGTTTTATCAGTACATTTAAAATATTAAATTATAAACCTAAAGTTGCTTTAATTAATGAAGTTGTTTCGCCACCTGGATATAAGATGTATAAAAGTAAATATACTGCCACACCAGTAATAGCTGTAAAGAACCAAATAATTGAAGCAATAGGTCCAATTTTTCTATGAATATTAAATTTATCTTTGAAGGCCGTAAAAATTTGTATTAAGCCTAATACCCCACCAATTGTTGCTAGGTTAATATGGAATACTAAGAAAATCGTATAGTAAATTTTAATACTATCTGGACCACCAAATGCAGTATTTCCTATAAAGATTGTACGACTAGCATAAATAATAAAGAATGTAGCTGCGAAAATAGCTGCCCATAGCATTACTTTTTTATGCTTATCAATTTGTTTTTTCCAAATAAGTCTCCAACCAATTGCCACTAATATCGCACTAATAACAATGCATGAGGTACTTAACGTTGGTAATATAGGTACGTTCATATGTTTCATCCTTACTTAATTTTATATTTATATCATTTTAATAAGTGATACGACTACAACAAGTACAAAGAATACAACTAAATAGTTTAATGAATAGATAAACATTGTTGTTGCCCATTTAGTTTGATCACTATTGCGTTTGAACGATGTCAAACCTAATGCCATCCAACCTAGATTTAATAATGTAGCTAATACAATAAATGTAGTACCTAAACTAGATAACATGAATGGTATTGGCAATAATAATACTAACCAAATGAACATACTTATACGTGTTCTATTGAATCCTTTAACTGATGGTAACATTGGAATGTTTGCTAATGAATATTCATCACTACGTTTAATAGCTAAAGCGTAGAAATGAATAGGTTGCCAACAAAATACTACTAAAAATAATGCTATTGCAGCAACACTGATAGAACCATCAATCGCTACCCAACCAATTAATGGTGGTACAGCACCTGGAAAACTACCTACGACAGTATTCCAAGTTGTGTGTCGTTTAGACCAAATCGAATAATAAGAAACGTATCCTACGATACCAATTAATCCTAATACGCCTGATGGAATATTGAGTAAAAATAAACATGCCTCACCTACTAACATCATACCAAAGCTTAAAATTAATAAGTGTTTATTTGAAATTCTATCATTTACAGTGGGTCTATTTTGTTTACTAGGCATGATCTGATCAATATCTTGGTCATAGTAATTATTAAGTGCACATGCACCGCCCATTATAAATGTAGAACCTATAATCATTAATAAAATTTGAGGTATCGACGATAGGAAGGAATGGTTTGTCATTACAACAGCCAACCAAGCCCCGGCAAATGCAGGAATTAAATTCCCTTGAACAAGGCCCATCTTAATAATCTGTTGTAACTCTTTGAATGTCACACGGCCCGCATCTTGTGACAAAGTTTGTTCTTTGTTCATAATTCCCCTCCTTGAACTTTTTCATATAATATAATGATATAGCAAATAGTTATAAAAGACTAGGTTTTAAAAAATTAAATTGTGACACTTTAACGACATTCTAAATAGTTGATTTTGTAATGCATTTAAAAATGGTATCATTAATATAATGTAAAAGAAAAATATATACGTTAATTTAAAGGAAATGTCTAACATGATATAAGCGATTAGATAAAGTACTTTATTTTAATGATGGGGTGTTTATCATTGTTTAGAAAAGAAAACCTTAAATGGTTAAGTGTCTTAGCAACAATTATCATGACATTTGTACAATTAGGTGGTGCACTCGTCACTAAAACTGGTTCAGAAGATGGTTGTGGTTCCTCGTGGCCTTTATGTAATGGAGCATTTCTGCCACAAAATTTACCTATACAAACCATTATCGAATTGAGTCACAGAGCTGTATCAGCATTGTCCCTTATCGTGGTATTGTGGTTAGTTATAACTGCATGGAAACATATCGGATATATCAAAGAAATTAAACCATTATCTATAATTAGTGTTGGTTTCTTATTACTGCAAGCTTTAGTAGGCGCTGCAGCAGTTGTGTGGCAACAAAATGATTATGTTTTAGCACTACATTTCGGTATATCACTAGTGAGTTTCTCTTCAGTATTCTTAATGACACTAATTGTCTTCTCAATTGATCAAAAATATGAAGCTGATGAGGTAATGATTAAAAAGCCACTACGTACATTAACTTGGTTAATGGCAATTATTGTTTATTTAACAATTTACACAGGTGCACTAGTAAGACATACTGACTCAAGTCTAGCTTATGGTGCATGGCCAGTACCTTTTGATGATATTGTCCCACACAACGTACATGATTGGGTACAGTTCGCACATAGAGGTATGGCATTTATTACTTTCATGTGGATTATGTTCACTTTTATTCATGCCGTCAAAAATTATGCTGATAATCGTACAATCAAATACGGTTACACAGCTGCTTTTATTCTAGTTATTTTACAAGTAGTCACTGGTGCATTATCAGTCATTACAAATGTTAATTTGTTTATTGCATTACTTCATGCTTTATTTATTACTTATTTATTCGGTATGATTGCCTATTTCATTCTATTAATGTTAAGAACCACAAGAAGTTTAAAAAACAAATCATAATATTTATCCCCAACATTCATCATGTCTGATTGAATGTTGGGGATTTTTAAATTAATCTCATACTTTTTCAATTTCTATTAATAAATCACCTGTTGCAATCGCATCACCACTTGCTACGGTAATCCGTTTAATCACTCCATCAAATGGTGCTTGGACAGTTGTTTCCATTTTCATGGCTTCAGTGATGAGTAGAGCTTGGTTAGCTTTTACTTTATCACCAATAGCTACTTTCACCTCGGTCACTGAACCTGGCATTTGTGCACCAATGTGACAAGGATTAGTTTTATCTGCTTTTGGTTTTACATTAACATTCGCTTTAACATTTTCATCTTTAATATATATACGTCTTGCTTGACCATTCATTGAGAAATAAATGGTTCTTTGCCCATTTTCATCTGGTTCACTAATTGTTTCTAACTTAATGATTAGTCGTTTACCTGTGTCAATTTCAATTTCAACTGTTTCTCCATTTCTCATACCAAACAAGAATGTAGGTGTATCTAGTAATGATAAATCACCAAATTGCTCTTTCGTTGCAATAAATTGTTTGTATACTTTTGGATATAAGACGTAACTTATAATGTCTTGCTCAGTTACTTCGATGTTTTGAATTGAAGCTAATTCTTGTTTTACTGCATCGAAATCAACAGGTTCTAAATATTCACCAGGTCTATTTTCTAATGATGTTTGCCCTTTTAAAATTACTTTTTGAAGTTGTGCATTAAAACCATTGACAGGTTGACCGATTTCCCCTTTAAAGAACGAAACTACAGATTCTGGGAAATCTAATTTATGTCCTTGATTAATAACATCATCTTCATTTAGATCGTTTTGAACCATAAATAATGCCATATCTCCGACTACTTACGAAGATGGAGTTACTTTGACAATATCACCAAATAAGAAATTCACACGACGATACATATCTTTAACTTCATCGAAGCGTTCTCCTAAACCAAGGCTTTTAGCTTGTTGACTTAAATTAGAATATTGTCCGCCAGGCATTTCATGTTGGTAAATTTCTGTATTTGGAGATTTGATATCACTTTCAAAATCAACATAATAAGGGCGCACTGTTGACCAATAATGACTTATTTCTTCTAACCCATTAATATCTGCTCTCAATTGACGTGGGAAGCCGTTTAAAGCATAGTATAATGAATTGGCACTAGGTTGACTTGTTAAACCACTCATTGATGCTACAGCCGTATCGATGATATCCACACCTGCATCAATCGCTTGCATATACGTTAATAAACCATTGCCACTTGTATCATGAGTATGAAGATGTATCGGCATATCAACTGCTGCACGTAAATGTCCAATAAGTTCATAGGCTGCTTTCGGTTTTAATAAGCCGGCCATATCTTTAATGGCTAAAATATGGAATCCTTCTTTTTCTAATTCTTTTGCTAATTTCACATAGTAGTCCAATGTATATATATTAGATCTTTCAGGATTTAAGATATCTCCTGTATAACAAATAGTACCTTCTGAAATCTTTCCTGCTTCTTGAACTGCTTCGTTCGCCACTTTCATTTGATCTACCCAGTTTAATGAGTCAAAAATTCTGAATACATCAACACCTGCTTCTGCACTTTCTTTCACAAATTTTTGTATAACATTATCTGGATAATTTTTATAACCCACGGCATTTGAAGCACGTAATAACATCTGAAATAGCACATTAGGTATTGCTTGGCGCAATCTTTCAAGTCGTTCCCACGGATTTTCTTTTAAGAAGTTATATGCTACATCAAACGTTGCACCGCCCCACATTTCAAGTGAAAAATTATCTTTAAATACTTCTGCTGTTTTAGAAGCAATATTCAACATATCTTTAGTACGTACACGTGTGGCTAATAAAGATTGATGAGCATCTCTAAATGTTGTATCTGTCATTAAAACATCTTCTTGTTCGCGTACCCAATTTGCCACACCTTTAGGGCCTTGTTGATCTAATAACTGTTTCGTACCTGAAAACGTAGCTATTTTCTTTTGTGATACTTTAGGAATAGATGCAGCTTCATAAAGTGGTTTAGGTCGTTGTTCAACATTAGGGAACCCATTAATAGTTACATTACCTATGTACTCTAATGTTTTCGTACCTCTATCTAAAGTTGGTTCTATATTAAATAATTCAGGTGTCTCTTCTATAAATTTAGTTGTATAATCGCCACTTCTAAATTGTTCATTTCTCATCACATTGATTAAAAATGGTATATTCGTTTTCACACCTCGAATACGCATTTCTCTTAATGAACGTTCCATCTTTTCTTCAGCTTGTTTGAATGACATAGCATGCGTCGATAGTTTTACTAATAATGAATCATAATACGGCGAAATCTCTGCACCTTGGAAACCATCGCCAGCATCTAAACGGACTCCAAATCCACCACTAGAACGATATGCAATAATTGTGCCAGAGTCAGGCATAAAATCATTGAGTGGATCTTCAGTAGTAATACGACACTGGATCGCATAACCTAATGTTTGAATATCTTTTTGCTTTGGCATACCTATTTCTTCACTAAATAATTCTGCACCATCAGCAACTAATATTTGCGTTTTAACGATATCAATACCTGTAATCATCTCAGTGATTGTATGCTCCACTTGCACACGTGGATTGACTTCTATAAAAAAGAATTCATTACCAGATACTAGAAATTCGACAGTTCCTGCGTTTACATATTTGATATGAGACATTAATTGAAGCGCAGCGTCACATATTTTCTTTCTTAAGGATTCTGACAATCCAACGGACGGCGCTACTTCGACAACTTTTTGATGACGACGTTGAACAGAACAATCACGTTCATAAAGATGGATCAAATTACCATATTCATCACCTATAACTTGTACTTCAATATGTTTAGGGTTATCAATGTAACGTTCTATATATATTTCACTATTACCAAATGATTTCTCTGCTTCAGATTTAGCACGATGGAATGCATCTTCAAGCTCACTTTCTTCATGAACGATACGCATACCTTTACCGCCACCACCACTGGTAGCTTTAATCATCAATGGATAACCAGCTTCATTAGCAAAAGATTGGGCAGCTTCATAGCTTTCTATAGGTCCATCTGTGCCTGGTATAACTGGTAAGTTAGCTTTAAGTGCAGTAGCTCTAGCTTTAACTTTATCTCCAAACATATCCAAATGTTCTAGATGTGGTCCAATAAATTTGATACCCTCTTCTGCACATCTGCGCGCAAATTGTTCATTTTCACTTAAAAATCCATAACCTGGGTGGATCGCATCTACATTTGCTCTTTTAGCTACATCAATAATGCGTTCAATATTCAAGTAACTTTCAGCTGGTCCTAAATCACTACCAACTAAGTAGGACTCATCGGCTTTATATCTATGTAATGATGATTTATCTTCTTTAGAGTATATGGCTACTGTATTAATATTTAATTCTGCAGCAGCTCTAAAAATTCTGATAGCGATTTCCCCACGATTGGCTACTAATAACTTTTTAATATGTTTCAAAAGTGATCACACCCCTGTTAAATTTTCGGAATTTTCTTACTAGTCTGATACTAAGATTTTATCTTATATAGATTGCTTTTTCTATAGTTATTGCATATTAGTCATAATTCTTTAATTTAAGTGTCACATAAGATAAATATTCTTATTGCGAAGCTAACTCAACTTATCAAATTCATATAAAATTATCATAAACAATAACTTTATATTATCATTGCATCAATCATATTTCCAGTTAAATCTTGTATGTTTAATAAATATTTATAATAAAAAAAGCTAATCTCTATAACTTTAGAAAATTCAATATAATGAATTTTCTAAAGCGAGATTAGCTAAATACTTATTGATATCGTCGTTTAATATCGACTTTATGTTGTTTGGCTCTTTTTTCATCCATTTTAATCTGTTTAGCAGTAATGAGTAATAATCCCATTGCTATACTTAAACTAATCATGGCAGATCCGCCAAAACTTATAAATGGTAATGGTACCCCTGTTAATGGGATCGTTGCTGAAATACCACCTAAGTTAACAAATGTTTGACTTCCAATATAACTTGCGATACCAACACAAACCAATTTATAAAAATATGAGTTAGTTTTATTTGCAAGCTGAAACGCACGATAAACAATGAAAAATTCTAGTAAAATGACAAACAAACCGCCTACTAATCCTAATTCTTCACAGATAACCGCAAAAATAAAGTCAGTATGTGGTTCAGGTAAATAACCTAATTTCATAATACTATTACCTAAACCACGACCAAACAGACCGCCATTACCTATTGCCATAAGTGAATTCGATATATGATAACCAGTTCCTGATTCGGCACTAAACGGATTGGTTAAAGTACTAAATCTTGCTTCAAGATAACTAGGTAATAAACCTGCAATCAGAACTAATAACGAAATCAAAACACCTGCAATTGCTACCATAATACCGTATTTCAAAATATTATGTACACCGATTCCTGCATAAAAAATGATTGAAAAGAATATGATTAATATTAATAGCGTTTGCCCTACGTCCTTTTGTAAAAAGACTAAAGCGACACAACTGGCTACTAAAATAATAGGTGCTGAAATTAATTTAATTTTATTACGCACTGCTGGCATTTTCTTTTCTATCATAAATGGTAAATATAATATAATAGCAATTTTAAGTAATTCGGATGCTTGTAAGTTCATAAATCCTAAGTTGATCCAACTTTTAGAACCATTAATATTTTTACCAATAACTAACGTAATTAAGAGTAAAACAAATATACCTATCATCATCCATTTTTGGACATTGGGTTGTTTCAGGACCTTTACATTCATGATAAATGCCATAAAAAAGACAATAGCAAAGCTCATAATGACGTATAGCAATTGCCTTGTATAGAAATAAGTACCTGATACTTCAGCACCACCTGTTAAAGTGCCTTTCGTAGCAGCAACCATACTGGCACTATAAACCATAACTAAACCAATTAAACATAGGATGACGTATGTGACCAACAATGGATAATCGATAAATTTAGATGTTTTTCCAATGTATCGCATTATATTTTTAAAATTTTTCATATACTTGTACATCCAATTCAAATTTTTTGAGAGTTGAGATTAAGAGCATCAATACAAATAATCAATGACTCTAAAACCTATCCTTTTCATTATAAACTTCCTATGTATCACAAAACAAATATTAACTTAACAATTATTCAAAAAAGATAAAATGACTGAGAAAATATCAAATATGATACTATCTCAGCCACCATTTTTACAATGTGCAAGTTACGGTTCCACATTTCATACTAGCATGAAAGTGTTGTCATAAATGTATTAAAATAATTCTAGTAACATCAATAACAATATATCAACACATCAAATTTATATAAAAAATTAAACGTTTGTAAATGCTTCGTGTAGTTTTGAAAGTTCTTTTTCAAGTCTTAACATAAGATTTTTGCCGTCTTCTTTCTCAACTAGCCCGAGTTGTACAGCAAAATCTACTTCTTTTTGAAGACCGAACATTTGTGTATCTAAAACTTCTTCGTAAAGTGGACAAGAAGGCACTGTTAAATTGTCCATTTGAACTTTAATAAGATGTAATATTCTATCTGCATCTTTGTTCAGTTGGTCATAAGCCGCATTATTTAATTTCGACTGATTAGCCATGACACGCACTCCCCCTATCATTTCATTAAATATCTTCAATATATAAAATTTTATCTTACTGAATGTTAAAAAGCAAGTATCTTTAAATTAAGTATAACGTATTTTATGATAAAATAATATAAGATAAAAATTTAGGGAGTGGGCAAGATGATTCAAATAAAAGGTGCGGTGAATTTCCCCATCACATTAGATAGTACAACATGGATTTTTGATGATAGAAAGGTAAGCCTCGAAGACTTAGAAAAAGGCGTTTTCGATGGCACTAAACCAATACAGTTCGAAGATAATCGCGAATGGAATCGTGCTATCTTAGAAGGTCAAACTAATCCACCAACATTAAATTCTGAAATTAAATATAAAAAGCGTTCTGTATTAGAGGGTTCATTTGTTATAAATATGACACCATTCTTTAAAACTTCTGAACCACAATCAAATGCAACCGCTATTAAATTATTTAATGACGAAGATGCTATAGAAGTTCCATTAGATTTATTACCATATTTATTCTTCCAATTTGCTAAAGATGGTAAACGTCTATATGACGATAACTCTGTGGATAGTTTTGTATATGATACTGAAAAAGGTTATAGTTACGAATTTAAGTATGTAAAATATATTGAGGTGATTTAATTGGTTCCAGTCAAATGTATCATTTGTGATACTACAGTACATATTGATGAAAACACTGTAGAAGCAAAACGACTTAGAAATAATCCTATTCGTACATTTATGTGTGATGATTGTAAAAGTCGTCTAGATACACCTAAACAGCCTCAACCATTTTCAACACATATTGATAAAAAGGAAAATGACTAATTAACTAGCGTATGATTGTAGCGTCTTTATATAAGAAGTTGTAATCATACGTTTTTTATATGCGTAGATGATTTATTCCGATTCGATTTATATCTACTTGTTTAAGATTAATTAAATCTAAATCCACAAAAGAAAACCACTTGATTATTGAAGAACATCAATAATCAAGTGGTTTTTAAATGACTCTTATTTAACAATGTATCAGACGTTGATTATTCGTCCTCTGACATCATTTGTTTAACGCGTTTAGCTTCTTTTTCACGCACTGATTTGTTTAATAATTTCTTTCTTAAACGAATACTTTCAGGTGTTACCTCAACTAATTCATCATCATTGATAAATTGTAACGCTTCTTCAAGTGTTAATACACGAGGTCGATTCATAGTTTGTGTTTGATCTTTCGTAGCAGAACGTACGTTAGTTTGGTGTTTTGTTTTAGTGATATTAACGGTTAAGTCATTTTCACGATTATGTTCACCAACAATCATACCTTCATATACTTCAGTACCTGGTTCCATGAAGTTAACACCACGGTCTTCTAGTCCTAAAATTGCATACGTACTAGCAGAACCTTGATCCATTGAAATTAATGCACCATTTCTTCTGCCACCAATTTTAGCTTTAATACGAGGTCTGAATTCTTCAAATGTATGGTTGATAATCCCATAACCACGTGTCATTGACATAAATTCTGTAGTATAACCAATCATACCACGTGCTGGTACCATAAAGATAAGACGAGTAAGACCATTATCAGTTGTCATCATATCTAACATTTCACCTTTACGTGCACCTAAAGATTCAATAACAGCACCAGAGTTTTCTTGAGGCACTTCACATTGAACTCTTTCGAATGGTTCACACATAACGCCATCAATTTCTCTAATGATAACTTGTGGTTTAGATACTTGAAGTTCGTAACCTTCACGACGCATATTTTCAATTAAAATTGATAAATGTAATTCACCACGTCCAGCAACTACCCATGCATCTGGTGAGTCTGTTGGTGTAACTTTTAATGATACGTCTGTTTCAAGTTGTTGATCTAAACGTTCTTGAATTTGACGCGCTGTAACGAAATCACCTTCACGACCTGCAAATGGTGAATTGTTAACTCTAAATGTCATTTCAAGCGTTGGTTCATCAATACGTAATACTGGTAAAGCATCTTGATGATCATGTGGTGTTACTGTTTCACCTACGTTGATATCTTCCATGCCAGAAACCGCGATTAAGTCACCTGCTTGTGCTTCTTCAATTTCTTCACGTTTTAATCCAAAATAACCAAATATTTTTGTTACACGGAAGTTCTTAACGCTACCATCTAATTTAATCAGTGATACATTATCACCTACACGCATTTTACCTCTGAATACACGTCCTACACCAATACGTCCAACATAGTCATTATAATCTAATAATGCTACTTGGAATTGTAATGGTTCATCACTGTTGTCAACTGGTGCTGGTACATAATCGATAATAGTTTCATATAATGATTGCATATTTTCATCTTGTTGTTCTGAATTTAAACTTGCAGTTCCATTAACAGCTGAAGCATATACAACAGGGAAATCAAGTTGTTCATCATTAGCTTCTAATTCGATAAATAAATCTAATACTTCATCTACCACACCTTCTGGTCTTGCAGATGGTTTGTCGATTTTATTTACTACTACCACTGGTTTTAAATTTTGTTCTAATGCTTTTTTAAGTACGAAACGTGTTTGAGGCATTGTACCTTCATACGCATCGACTACTAATACAACACCATCAACCATTTTCATGATACGTTCAACTTCGCCACCGAAGTCAGCGTGTCCTGGTGTATCTAATATATTAATGCGTGTACCTTTATAGTCAACCGCAGTATTTTTCGCAAGAATTGTAATACCACGTTCTCTTTCTAAGTCATTAGAGTCCATAGCACGATCGTCAACATGTTCGTTCTCTCTAAAAATTCCTGATTGCTTTAATAATTCATCTACTAACGTCGTTTTACCATGGTCAACGTGCGCAATAATCGCTATATTACGTACATCTTCTCTTATATTCGTCATATTATAAATTTCCTTTCTTAAGTAAACTCCCACTTTTAATTACAACTTTTTTATTATATCATAGATTAGAGAAAAAATAAGTAAAAGGTGGGGTATGGGATGCAACAAAAAAAATCTAAAGGCATTTTCTGGATATTCTCAATTTTGGCTTTAATCTTTTTATTGCTATTTAGCTTTAGCATTGGTGCAGCAAATGTTCCAATGATGATTTTAACATTTATATTACTCGTTGCAACATTTGGTGCCGGTTTCACAGTGAAAAAGAAATATCGCGAAAATGACTGGTTATAGATGATATAGCCCAATATTAATAAAATAAAACTTTATTTAAAATTCAATGTTAGTGGTATTTTGTTTTTAAGGTTTATTGCATAATGTGCTTGTCTCTTGGCAAGTCAGAAGAATAGTAATCGATATGATTAGCATATTAGGCATAACCATTTAAGATCATTGCATAATCAAACCCTAACAACTACTTTCTCTTTGATGAGTTAGTATGCTTTCAAACAAATTTTATTTAATTTTTACAAAAGACAAAGCCTGGAACATAATCTGATGTCCCAAGCTTTGTCTTTTTAATATTTTAATTTCCAAAACGTTTTTTATGATGCATTCTTAAAGTATCTTCATGATTTTTTAAATAATCACTTATTATTTCATCATGTAATAAAGGATTAGCCATGATAATAGAATTGGGTCGCGTAATAGTTAATGTTTCACCAAGTAAATTAGTGCCTTTTCCCCCAACTTCGTTGAGTATCATTAAACCACCAGCATAGTCCCACGGTTGTAGTCTTGGCGTTAAATATGCAGCTAGTTGTCCTTTAGCTACACTCACAATTTCTAATGCAGCACTACCATAAGCTCTTGCACTACGTGCATCATTCACTATTGGTGCAAAAATAGGTCCCATAATTGGTTTGGTTAACCAATTAGGATTAATGCCAATAATACTTGTTTTTAGTTGCGTATCTTTTAAAGGTTCTAAAGCATGGTTATTTTCAAATGCACCCTCACCTACTTTGGTATGATACAAAATATCTCTCATAACATCGTACACAAAGCCAGCATATGGTTTGCCTTCATGATAAATCCCGATTGAAATAGCGAAGTTTTCTTGTTGATGAACAAAGTTTAATGTGCCATCTATGGGGTCAACTACCCAAACAACACCGGAAGTATCAATCAAGTCATGACCATGACCTTCTTCACCAATCACTTTATGCTCTGGATAATTTTGATGTATCATATCATAAATATAATCTTCAGTTGCTCTATCTACATTTGTCACTAAGTCATTAGGATTGGATTTAGTTTCAATATTTAATTCATCTTTCATCATTAAGCGTACTTTATTACTCGCTTCTAATACTAATCCTTTTGCAAAATCGTAAAGTGCCATGGTATCATCTCCTATTTATCTATATTATACATGATTATGGTCTCAATTTTATATTTATAGACTCCCCTATTTTTAACAATTTATGCATTCTTTTGAAACTGCAATTTAGAATTTTAATGCTTTATTATGCTACAATAATTCTAATCATAATCCTAGGAGGCAAATCATGACTAAATACACATTTTCACCTCAAAATTTTAAAGCCTTTGATGTGGATGGACTAGATGCTAGAATGGAAGCACTTAATGAGCATGTTAGACCGCAATTGCATCAATTAGGGGATTATTTCACTGAATACTTTACAACTCAAACAGGTGAAACATTTTATCCTCACGTGGCAAAACACGCTAGAAGAAGTGTCAATCCACCTAAAGATACGTGGGTTGCATTCGCTCCAAATAAACGCGGCTACAAAATGTTACCTCATTTCCAAATCGGCTTATTTAGAGACCAATTATTTATAATGTTTGGTGTCATGCACGAAGCAAAAAATAAGACTGAAAAAGTTAAAATTTTTGATAAACATTTTGATACATTAAGAAACTTACCGTCAGATTACAGCATCTGTCTTGATCATATGAAGCCTGAAAAGACGCTCATTAAAGACTGTACTGATGAACAGTTACATGAAGCCATTGATCGTGTCAAAAATGTTAAAAAAGGTGAATTCTTCGTAGCTAGATCAATTACACCAGATGATCAAAGGTTAAAAACTGATAAAGCTTTTATTCAATTTGTTGAAGAAACATTTGATCAATTTTTAAAATTCTATTCTGCTTAAGTCAAAAGAATTCACGATACTTGAACCTGTGACATCCACTCATGTCCAGGTTTTTTTATTTTGTAAAATATTTTTAGGTTGACCTAAAAATAACATTAGGTTAATATATCAATATATTTTAAGTTAGAGGTGAGTTTTGTTTATGAATAAGCAATCAGTCGACCAAGAACATCAAAAAAGCTTAGACGAAATTAATAATACGATTGATTTTGACTATAAAAGTAATGCAAGTCAAAAACTTTTGGCTTTCTTAGGACCTGGATTATTAGTAGCTGTGGGATATATGGATCCGGGTAACTGGATAACTTCTATGCAAGGTGGCGCACAATTTGGATACACCCTCTTATTTGTAATATTAATTTCTAGTTTAGCTGCTATGTTATTACAAAGTATGACCGTAAGATTGGGTATCGCAACGGGTAGAGATTTAGCTCAAATGACACGCCATTTTTTATCTAAACCTATCGCGATTATTTTCTGGATTATCGCAGAATTAGCTATCATTGCTACGGATATTGCTGAAGTGATTGGTAGTGCAATTTCACTTAATTTACTCTTTAATATTCCATTAATCGTTGGTGCTTTAATTACAGTATGTGATGTATTTTTACTATTATTTATAATGAAATTTGGATTTAGAAAAATAGAAGCCATTGTAGGTACGCTTATATTCACTGTTTTAGCCATTTTCACCTTTGAAGTTTATATTTCTTCACCGAATGTATTGAATTTATTAAATGGCTTTGTACCCCACACTGAAATCATTACAAACAAGGGTATCTTATATATTGCATTAGGTATTGTAGGGGCAACTATTATGCCACATAATCTATATTTACATTCTTCCATTGTTCAATCACGGAAATATGATAGAAATAATAATGAAGATAAAGCACAAGCAATTAAATATGCAACGATTGACTCCAACATCCAATTATCTATTGCATTTGTAGTCAATTGCTTGTTATTAACATTGGGCGCAGCACTATTTTTCGGAACTAACACAGATGAATTAGGTGGATTTTATGATTTATACCACGCTTTAAAAACGCAACCATTATTAGGTGCCACATTGGGTGGTATTATGAGTACCTTATTTGCAGTTGCTTTACTTGCATCTGGACAAAATTCAACAATTACAGGTACATTGGCAGGTCAAATTGTAATGGAAGGCTTCTTGAGATTACGTATTCCTAATTGGCTTCGTCGACTGATCACACGTTCTTTAGCTGTAATTCCTGTTATTATTTGCTTAATCATTTTTAATGGTAATGCCGAGAAAATTGAACAATTATTAGTATTCTCACAAGTATTTCTAAGTATTGCGTTACCTTTTACTTTAATACCACTTCAATTAGCTACAAGTAATAAAAAGTTAATGGGACCATTTATTAATAAAACATGGATTAATATTATTTCATGGTCACTCATTATTATTCTAAGTATTCTAAATGTCTACCTCATTATCCAGACATTCCAAGAATTATAAAATAAAAAACCGGTTGAAATGAATTAACAGTTCAACCGGTTTTTTATTATAAATCACTATCATTTTTAAGAATAATAGTTGAATTAATACGTATATGGTTTATCTTTTTGTTGATGTTCTTTTAATTCCTTTTCAGGATCCCACTCATTTCGTTTAGAATAATCTTCTTGATGATTATGAACAGTTTGATCTCGCTTAGGTCTCTGTTGATTAGATTTCGTTAATAGCATAATACCTGCAATGAACCATAAAATCATCGCAATGATATTCGTTGCCATAATACCGACCACCGCTGCTGCAATTAATAAACTGGCACCCAATTTATTTCTACCTTTTACTGTTAATGCACCAACAATTCCTAAAATAGTTGAAAATGCAAGCACACCCATAGATAATGCTATTGATGTAGTAAGCATTTCCATTGACATCTCTTGATTACCGCCCATCATTTGGTTAACCATTTCCTTATTTTGAGATGCACCGCTTCCTGATTTCATCGCAAAATAACCTATAATGACAAACAGTAAATATAAACTACTTAAACCATTGGCTATCCATGCTAATATCAATTCTGTTTTTCTCTTCATTACAGTACCTCCTTTAACTCTTACATTAATCATACTAAAAACTATCTTTACATGCTATTCAATACGATAAAAATCTATTAACAACAAAAAATACCAAAAGTGAATGTTAAGTATCACTTTTGGTATTTTAATTAATTATTTTTCATTGTCATTTCCGTCAATTTTTTGATGATCTTGTTTCACTTGATCTCTCATATCTTTTTCCGTATCACCAAACATTTGACGACGTTCTTCATAGTTCATTCTTCTTTGATTAACCGCACTTGGTTGATTCTTACGTTTTTCTTTCATACGCTGATTATACGCTTTACGCTTTTCTTTTTTCTTAGCACGAATTTCAGCTTTTTCTCTTTTACGTTGCGCTTTTAGCTCTTTAGGATCAACTTGAGGTTCTTCATTATATTGTTGTGATGGCTCTACATCATCTTGCTCATTATATACCTCTTGATTATCTGTAGAAGCCTTATCTGAACGTGACTTTTTGTTATATTTCGCTTGGCGAGATAATAATGTTGGTTCTTCATCTTGTTCATTATCATCTGAACGATATTCACTTTCTACAGCACGTTTAGGAAACTGTTCGTATTTATCATCTTGTGATTCTTGTTCGTCTTGAATTTGATTTGTTGAACCTGTTGTTGTGTCATACGCTTGTTCTTTTCGTTCCATACTACGACGTGACGGACGTCTACGTTGTTGTGGCTCTTCAACTGGTTCATTTTCAGTTTCATTATGATGCGTAAAAGCTTCTTGTTCTGACATTTCTTCGTATGGTTGATAACCATAACCACCGTTATAATAGTTCGGTACGGTTTCAACTTTATTCTTTCTTACAAACATCATAATAGCAATGATAAAGAATAAAATTGGAATAATTAATGTTACTACAAGTAATACTAAAGGTATTGTGATAATTGCTGATAACAAGAATAAGAAACCAGATAATATTCTAATGTTCATAGAAATTAAAGCTAAAAATGAAATCAATAAACAAACGATGAAATACACTATAATCGCCCAAACACCATTTTGTAACCAAATCACAAATTGTGTAGTGCTTAAGCTATTATTTGCTAAGACTTGTTGAATAAGATCATTATTATTTAATGTATTCTCTAAGTTAGCAATAGATGTATCATTACTAAATGACACTAAAGCTATAAACATCGTGACGATTGTCAAAATTAATAAGAATACCCAACTAAGCCACCCTAAAACTTTTTCTGTTAGTCGACTGACTGGACGTTTAATTTGAGTATATTGCTCTCCTGTCATTCGTTACAACTCCTTACTTTACTTATCAAGTTATTATATCGAATATAACAAAAAATAACTACCATTTTCATTTTACTTTAACGACATTTTAAAATTTAAAAAACTTTCGTTATATTCACTTAATGTTTCTTGCCCTAAATCTTGATATACTTCCAATCGTTGTTGTTCTTTTTGATTAGGATAAAATCTATGATCATTTCTAATATCTTTAGGTAACATCTTTCTTGCTTCTTTATTTGGTGTAGCATAGCCTACCCATTCAGTATTCTGCTTATTGTTTTTTTCATCTAACAGAAAATTCATAAAGCGATATGCGCCTTCTTTATTTTGTGCAGTTTTAGGTATTACCATATTATCAAACCATAAATTTGATCCTTCTTTTGGAATAACATAATTATATTTGTCACTATCTTGAACTAATGGAGCAGCAACTCCACTCCATACAACTGCAATACTTCCTTCATTTTGTTCAAGCATCATTGTGATTTCATCACCTACAACACCTCTAACTTGTGGCGCTAAATGATGTAAATCAGATTCCGCTTTTTTGATATGTTGTGGATTTTTATCATTCAAACTATAGCCTAATTTATTAAGGCCCAAACCTATAATTTCACGTGCACCATCAACTAATAATACTTGGTTTTTATATTTAGATTTATACAAATCTTGCCAACTATTAAAAGATTCATTAGGATACTTATCCTTATTATATAGTATTCCAACAGTTCCAAAGAAATATGGTAATGAATATTGATTATGTCGGTCATATGACATATCCATATAATCTGAATCTAAATTTTTAATATTAGGTATTTTCTTATGGTCTAAAGGTTCTAATAAATGTGCACGCTTCAATTTTTGTACTGTATATTCACTTGGAAAAGCGACATCATAATGTGTTCCTCCATTACGTATCTTAGCTTCCATAGCTTCATTCGAATCAAATGTTTCATAAACCACTTGGATACCTGTTTCTTTTTCAAACTTTTTAATTAAGCTTGGATCAATATACTCTCCCCAATTATAGACGTATATTTTTTGGTTAGTGTCTGTGTTTTCTTTCGATTTGAACCAGTGACTCACGCCTAAACATAAAACACCTATCATAATTGAAATCAAAATCAATTGTAAAAATCGTTTCATGTATTGACACCTCGTTTCGGATGCTTTTTACGTTGCACGAGGTGTTGAATTGCGTAGTAACCAATAACACCTATCACGATTACACCGAATAAAATTGTTGAAATTGCATTAATTTCCATGCTTATACCTTTTCTAGCCATTGCATAAACTTCTACAGATAATACACTGAATCCATTACCAGTGACGAAGAAACTCACTGTAAAATCATCTAATGAATAAGTTAATGCCATAAAGAATCCACCGATTATAGCAGGCATAATATTCGGTATAACCACACTACTTAATAATTGCGATTCAGTAGCACCTAAATCTCTAGCAGCATTCAACATACTATCATTCATTTCATATAATTGTGGTAAAACAACAATAACAACAATTGGAATACAAAATGCGATATGGGATGCTAACACTGTCCAAAATCCAAGGCCTAAACCTGTAAAATGACCTATTGCAGTAAACATAATTAAAAATGACGCACCAATTACAACATCTGAAGATACCATTAGTACATTATTGAGCGTTAATAGCGTCACTTTAAACTGTTTATGTCTTAAGTGATATATAGCTATAGCACCGAATGTTCCAATCAATGTAGAAATTGCTGCTGCGATTAATGCGACGGCAACTGTATTAAATATGACTGACATTAATTTATCATTTTGGAATAAGGTTTGATAATGTGCCAGTGTGAAATGTTCAAAATGTATCATATTACCTGCTGAATTAAACGAATATACCATTAAAAATAATATAGGTATATATAATATAGCTATTAATATACCTATATATAGCTTGCCATACCACTTCACACAACTCACCCTTTCCTATGATTAGATTTTGATTTAGTCATAATTAAAATAAATGCCATAAAAATGATTAGGAATAACGCTATTGTTGAACCCATACCATAATTTTGAATAGTTAAAAATTGCTCTTCGATAGCTGTCCCAATATTGATCACTTTATTGCCGGCGATTAAACGTGTAATCATGAATAGTGATAATGCTGGTATAAAGGTTACTTGAACACCAGTCATTACACCTTCCCTTGTTAAAGGCATAATCACTTTACCAAAGGTTGTTAGTGGATTAGCGCCTAAATCACTTGATGCTTGTAGTAAATTATTAGGAATTGCTTTCATACTATTAAAGATTGGTAATATCATAAATGGTATATAGATATAACTTGATACTACTATGAATGCACCCGCAGTAAATAACATATTAATTGGAGATAAATTAAAGATGTTAAATAATTGGTTGATTAATCCATCATGACTCAACAAACCTATGAATGCATATGTTTTCAATAATAAGTTAATCCATGTAGGAATAATCATAATCATCAGTAGTAAATTTTGAAATTTAGATTGAGCGATATAATAAGCTGCTGGGTAACTTATTAATAACGTGACAAGTGTAATAATCACAGCAAATATAATAGAATCAGCAAACATTTTAAAATAACTCAAAGTGAAAATATTTTCATAGTTAGTTAAACTAAAATGGCCTTGATTGTCTAAAAAAGAATAATAAACAAGTAATACGACTGGAATGATTATGAATAATACCATCCAAATCAAGTATGGAATAAGCAATAAACGATTAGTATTACGCATTTTCAACATCCTCATAACTTTCAATACGTTTATCAAATTCTTCTTCCGTTTCACCTGGTACCATGATATGAATTGCTTCTGGCTCAAAATACAAGCCAACTTCACTGCCTACTTCAGCTTTACGTGTTGATTGGATCACCCATTCATATCCCTTTCTATCAACCACACAGATTTCGTAATGAACACCTCTAAAGAGCATTGAATCTACTTTTACTTGGAACAAACCTTTATCTGCTTCAATCAATGAAATATCTTCAGGACGAATGACAACTTCTACTTTTTGATTTGCAGGTATACCCATATCTACACAATCAAAATCTTGACCATAGATATTTACAACATAATCTTCTACCATTCGACCTTCTACAATATTCGATTCACCAATAAAATCAGCTACGAAACGATTGACCGGCTCATCATAAATATCGTTTGGTGTTCCAAATTGTTGAATTTTACCATCTTTCATAACAAAAATATAATCACTTAAAGCTAATGCTTCTTCTTGATCATGAGTAACAAAAATAAAAGTAATACCTAGACGAGATTGTAATTCTCTTAATTCATACTGCATTTCAGTTCTTAATTTTAAATCTAAAGCTGAGAGTGATTCATCTAATAATAAAATTTCTGGTTCGTTAACAATGGCTCTAGCGATGGCTACACGTTGTTTTTGACCACCACTCATACCATTAATATTACGATCTTCATACCCTGATAGCTTAACAAGTCGAAGTGCTTCTTCTACTTTTTCTTTAATAGCACTTTTACTCATTTTCTTTAATTTCAACCCGTACGCGATATTTTCAAATACATTGAGATGTGGGAATAAAGCATAATCTTGAAAAACTGTATTTACTTTACGTTTGTTTGGAGGTAATTTTCCAATTGGTTTATTTTGATAAATTACGTCTCCTTGATCAGGATATTCGAAGCCAGCAATTAATTTTAAAATGGTTGTTTTACCACAACCTGAAGGCCCTAATAATGTGTAAAAATGACCTGATTCTATATCTATATCAATTTCATTTAATATTTGAACGTCATCATATCCTTTGCTTACGCCTTTAAATGATAATAATGGTGCCAATATTCACAACTCCTTATAAATATGATGCTGTTGCAACAATTAATATTTTCACTTCCTGTTTTCCTTCATTAAAAAGACGATGATCATCATTTGCTTTAAAATAAAATACATCTTCTTTGTTTGCATGGTAACAATCATTACCTAATTGCAATGTCACTTGTCCTTGTAAACAATAAACAAACGTATCCGATTCTGAAGGGTTAAACGTCTTATATGATGCACCTGGTTTCAATGTTAATAGAAGTGGTTCCATTTCAAATTCATTAGATTTTGTAACTAACCAATTTAATATATAGCCTCTATCGTATTCATCATAAATGATTTGCTCTTCCTTTTTATAAATGACCTTTTGTTGCTCTGTTTCTTTAAAGAAGTCGCTAGCCGATGTTCCTAAAACCTCTAGTATATTTAAAAATGTTTCCATACTAGGAGATGCATTTTGGCTCTCTATTTGGGATATGTATCCTTTTGAAAGATCTGTTCTTTCAGCTAATTCTTCTTGTGTTAAATTTTTAATTTTTCTAAGATTTTTGAGTTTATACCCTATTTCCATAATGAAACCACCTAAAAAAGCTATATTAAGTTTACTTTTATCAAACATTTTGTTTAACGCTTAATAAAAATACCAAAATATAGCTCTACAATCAATACTTTTTATTGTTTTAAGACAAACATTTTACATTCACAACATTTTGCTTTTTGTTAAGTCAGTTTTACTTAAGACTTAGCAGAAAACACTTGTTGATCAGGGTTTTTATTTACTTCTTGGACTACCTTATAACTATTATATCCACTGCTTTTTTCAAACTCTTTAAACAGTTGTTTCTCTTCAGCTTTACCAGGCACGATTTGTTTGAAACTTTTATAAGCTTTTTTAACCTCTTCACCTTTAACTGATGATTCATAATAGTTCTCAATTTTATTAAAGAAATGAATGACATCCATCATTTCATCATTTGTCCAATCTAAATCTAATGGATATTGATATTCCAAGTTAATTCACTCCTATAGTTTAATTAGAATACAGAATTAGTGTATATGAGATGATTTAAACTGACAAATAGTTTATGAATGATAAGTCAATATAGGATAAATATTCTTATTTGAGTAGCTTTAACTTATTGTAATAAAACAAAAAAACTGGCAACAAATAATGTTGCCAGTTTAATTTAACGTAATGTTAAATTACATTGTATGGATTGGGTATCCAATTGCTTTTTCAGCTGCTTCCATTGACATTTCACCTAAAGTAGGGTGAGCATGTACAGTTAATGCAATATCTTCAGCATTCATACCTGATTCGATTGCTAAACCTAATTCAGAAATAATATCTGAAGCGCCAGTACCTACTACTTGAGCACCGATTAATGTGTCATCTTCTTTAAGTGTAATTAATTTAACGAAACCATTTGTATCATCTAATGATAATGCACGGCCGTTAGCTGCATAAGGGAATTTAGAAGCTTTAATTGATAAACCTTCTTCTTTCGCTTGAGCTTCAGTATAACCTACTTGAGCTAATTCAGGCTCAGTGAAGCATACTGCAGGCATACCAATGTAATCAACTTCTGCTGCTTGTCCATCAATAGCCTCTGCAGCTACTTTTGCTTCATAGCTTGCTTTATGAGCAAGAGGTAATCCTGGAACGATATCACCAATTGCATAGATATTATTGATTGAAGTACGGCTTTGTTTATCAACTTCGATTAATCCACGTTCACCAAATTTAAGACCTAATTCTTCTAAGCCTAATTCATCAGTATTTGGACGACGACCTACAGTTACTAATACATAATCAGCTTCGATAGTTTGTTCTTCACCTTTAGCTTCATAAGTAACTTTTACGCCATTTTCAGTTTCTTCAGCTGATTTAGCCATTGCTTCAGTAACGATTTCGATACCTTTTTCTTTCATGCCTTTTTTAACTGGTTGAGTCATTTGTTTCTCAAAGCCACCTAAGATATCTTTAGCACCTTCAAGAATTGTCACTTCAGAACCAAAGTTAGCAAATGCAGTACCAAGTTCTGAACCGATATAACCGCCACCAACTACTACTAATTTACCAGGGACTTCTTGTAAGTTTAATGCACCTGTTGAATCGATAACACGGTTACCAAATTCAAAATTAGGAATTTCAATTGGTCTAGAACCAGTTGCAATGATTGCATTTTTGAAATTGTAAGTTTGAGCACTTTTTTCGTCCATAACGCGTAAGCTATTGTTATCAACAAAGTAAGCTTCGCCTTTAACGATTTCAACTTTATTACCTTTTAATAAACCTTCAACCCCACCAGTTAATTTATTAACAACTGATGATTTGAATTCTTGAACTTTTTCATAGTTTAAAGAAACACTTTCAGCGATTACCCCTAAGTTTTCTGAATGTTGTGCTTCAACAAAACGATGAGATGCGTGTAATAAAGCTTTTGAAGGAATACAACCAACGTTTAAGCAAACACCGCCTAAATTACCTTTCTCAACGATTGTTACTTTTTGTCCAAGTTGTGCTGCACGAATTGCTGCAACATAACCTCCAGGACCTGCTCCGATTACAATAGTATCTGTTTCAATTGGGAAATCTCCAACTACCATCTTTTTACCCCTCCATTAATAATAATTCTGGATTATTTAATAAACGCTTGATGTGATTCATAGCATTTTGTCCAGTTGCACCATCAATTTGTCTGTGGTCAAAGCTTAATGATAATGCAAGAACTGGAGCTGCTACAATTTCTCCATCTTTAACAATCGGTTTTTGAGCGATGCGCCCAATTCCTAAGATAGCTACTTCTGGGTGATTAATAACTGGAGTGAACCATTGTCCACCAGCTGAACCGATATTACTGATTGTACATGTTGCACCTTTCATTTCGTCAGATGTTAATTTACCGTCACGTGCTTTTACAGCAAGTTCGTTAATTTCATCTGAGATTTGGAAGATTGATTTACGATCTGCATGTTTAACAACAGGTACTAATAAGCCTCTGTCTGTATCTGCAGCGATACCAATATTCCAATAGTGTTTGTGTACAATCTCTCCAGCTTCTTCATTAAATGAAGTATTAAGTGCTGGATATTTTTTAAGTGCAGAAACAAGTGCTTTCACTACATATGGTAAGAAAGTAAGTTTTGTACCTTGTTCAGCTGCGATTTCTTTGAATTTCTTACGGTGATCCCATAATTGTTGAACATCAATTTCATCCATTAATGTAACATGTGGTGCTGTGTGTTTAGAATTAACCATTGCTTTGGCAATTGCTTTACGCATAGCTGGGATTTTTTCAGTTGTTTCTGGGAAGTCGCCTTCTGGTACTGATTGTGTTGCTGATGTAGTTGTAGTCTCTTCAGAAGTACTTGCTGCACTTTCATTAGATGCTGTTTGAGTAGCGCCACCATTTAAGTGTGCATCAATATCTTCTTTTGTGATTCGACCATTTTTACCAGATCCAGCAACTGCTTTAATATTCACGCCATTATCACGTGCATATTTACGTACTGAAGGCATTGCTTTAATTGTTCTATTTTCATCAACTTCAGCATCTTGAGTGCTTGCTGCAGGTTGACTTTCTTGTGATGAAGCACTTTCTTCTTTCGCTGCTTCTTCTTTTGGTTCTTCACTTGATGAATCATCACTGTGATTACCTTTGAATTGCATTTCTTCAGCATCTGGTGCATCAATTTTAACAATAATGTCACCAACAACTGCTACTGTACCCTCATCTACTAATACTTCTTCAACTGTACCACTTACTGGTGAAGGGATTTCTACAACAGATTTGTCATTTTGGACTTCTGCTAAGACATCGTCTTCTTCAATTGTATCTCCAGCTTTTACAAACCATTTTACAATTTCACCTTCGTGGATACCTTCCCCGATGTCGGGTAATCTAAATTCAAATGCCACGGTCTTTTTCCTCCTAAGATTTTCTTAATAAAGAAATCACTTTTTAATTTAAACTTTATTTAAAGATTAAAACTCTAAAGTTGCTTTTGCTTTTTCTACGATATCATTTTTGTTTGGTAACCAAACATTTTCAGCTTGAGTAAATGGATATACTGTATCTGCTGCTGCTACACGTGCAATAGGTGCTTCTAATGAAAGAATTGTACGTTCAGCTAATTCAGCTGCAACTTGTGCACCAACACCTGCTTGACGTTGAGCTTCTTGAACTACTACAGCTCTGTTCGTTTTTTCAACTGAAGCCACTAATGTATCGATATCAATTGGTTGAACTGTACGTAAATCGATTACTTCAACTGAATAACCTTCTTTTTCTAATTCTTCAGCTGCTTTTAATGATTCTTGTACCATTGCACCGTATGCGATTAAAGTAATGTCATTACCTTCTTTTTTCACATTAGCTTTTCCAATGTCAATTGTGTATTCTTCTTCAGGAACTTCTTCTCTGAAAGAACGATATAATTTCATATGCTCTAAATATACAACTGGGTCATTACTTCTAATTGAAGAAATTAATAATCCTTTAGCATCATATGGGCCTGAAGGAATAACTACTTTCAAACCAGGAGATTGAGCTAAAATACCTTCTAAATTATCTGCGTGTAATTCTGGTGTATGCACACCGCCACCAAATGGACTACGAATAGTTACAGGTGCAGTTTTAGAACCACCTGAACGGAAACGAGTACGTGCAATTTGTCCAGCTACTGAGTCAAATACTTCAAATACGAATCCTAAGAATTGGATTTCCATTACAGGGCGGAAACCTTCAACAGCTAAACCTAAAGCTAAGCCACCAATTCCTGATTCTGCAAGTGGTGTATCGAATACACGATCTTCACCAAATTCTTTTTGTAAACCTTCAGTAACACGGAATACACCGCCGTTAACACCAACGTCTTCACCGAAAACTAAAACGTCTTCGTCATTTTTAAGTTCAGTTTTAAGCGCATAATTAATCGCTTGAACCATTGTCATTTGTGCCATGGCTTACTTCGACTCCTTCTCTTTGTAAATTTCATATTGTTCTGCTAAATTTTGAGGCATTTCTTCATACATAATTTCCATTAGAGAAGTAACAGTTTGTTTTTCTGTTTTGTCGGCCTCTTTAATAGCTGTTTTGATGTCTGATTTAGCACGTTCAATAACTTCATTTTCTTTGTCTTCATTCCAAAGACCTTTATTTTCTAAGAATTTTCTGAAACGAACTAATGGATCTTTTTTCTCCCATTCTGCGTCTTCATCTGAAGTTCTGTAACGTGTAGGGTCGTCACCAGCCATAGTATGTGGTCCGTAACGATATGTCATTGTTTCGATTAGTGTTGGGCCTTCACCTGCAACTGCACGTTCACGAGCCTCTTTAGTAGCTTGATATACTGCTAATGCATCCATACCATCAACTTGGATACCAGGGATACCAACAGCAATCGCTTTTTGAGCTAATGAAGTTGCTGCAGTTTGTTTACTACGTGGTGTTGAAATCGCGTAGTTGTTATTTTGAATAACAAAAATTGCTGGTGCTTTATATGCTGAAGCAAAGTTAATACCTTCATAGAAGTCACCTTGAGATGAACCGCCATCACCAGTATAAGTAATCGCTACTGCATTTTTGCCTCGTTTTTTAAGACCAAACGCAACACCTGCTGTTTGTACATACTGTGCACCGATAATGATTTGTGGACTCAGTGCATTCACACCTTCAGGGAATTGGTTACCTTTAAAGTGTCCTCTTGAGAATAAGAAAGCTTCCGTTAATGGTAAACCATGCCAAATAATTTGTGGCACATCACGGTAACCAGGAAGAATAAAATCTTCTTTTTCTAACGCGTATTGAGATGCTAACTGTGATGCTTCTTGTCCAGCTGTTGGTGCATAGAAACCTAAACGACCTTGTCTATTTAAAGAAATAGAGCGTTGATCTAGAATACGTGTCCATACCATTCTTTCCATTAATTCTACTAAGTCTTCATCTGTTAAATCAGGTACTAAGTCTTCATTTACAACGTTGCCATCTACGTCTAAAATTTGAACCATTTCAAATTTCGACTGTGTGTCATTTAGTACTTTTACTGCATCGAATTGGGCTTGTAACTTAGGAGCCATTCAATTCACCATACCTTTCCCATATATAAATAGAAATTCATTTTATCCATAACAATTGTATCACAAAAAAATAAGCCTGTTAAACGATTTCATAAAGTTCTGTTTCATAGAAAAAAGATACAGATGTCAGAACTGTACTACTACATTCTTCCTATCTGTATCAGTCAAGAAATTATTTTAATTGGTCTACATCTTGTTTTTCTTTATTTACCTTGTTCATCGCTTTTGAATACGCTTTAAATTTCTTGTTCATATCTTTATATGTTTTACCTAACTCTTTCGATTTTTCATCAACTTCGTCTTGTGTTGCACCATCTTTATTGATAAAACTAAACAGTGATTTTTCTTTTTCAAGCGCTTTTTTGTAAGCCTTTGCATAATCACTATGTGATTTATATTTATCCTTAATAGCTTTATCTAACTCTTCAACTTCTTTTTTCTTATCTTTATTATCTATATTGTCTATATGTGATTCTGCCTTTTTAAATTCTTTTTCAGAATCGGCTAATGCCTTTTCTTCTTTCTTGAATTCTTTTTCACGTTTTTCTACATTTTCAACGATGTCATTAGCTGCTTTTTCTCTTGTTTGTTGATCTTTCTCGTTAGCTTTTTTAAATAACTTTTGTTTTTCTTCTTCTAATTTATTAATTTTTTTACTTACATTTGCAACTGGTTTCTCTTTATCAAAAGCATTTTGAACTTGTTCATCATATGCTTTTATTTCTTTTTTATCTGTTGTACATCCGGCTAGTAATACTGCTGATGTTGCAACAACTGCTATTGTTTTGTTTAATTTCATTTCTGTATCCTCCTCAAAGTTGTACGATTGTTATCATAAATAAATCTCTCTCATAAATCAAAGAAATCGGCTAAGTATCTTACGTCTATTTTAATCCCTAACGATATACATTAATAACGGTTATACTGCAGAGATATATCACGTTTGCGTATCTTCACATTTAATTTTAAAGGTACTTTCGTAACACATCATAATTCATGTGTATTATTATTTTAACTTTTATTTTCATTTTCTACTAATAATATAATTTACTTCAATGTACTTCTACCTATTATATTTGGTATATTTGTAATTAAGGAAGGTGTCAGACATGATAACAATGAAAGATATAATTAGAGATGGTCATCCAACACTTCGTGAAAAAGCTCAAGAATTAAGTTTCCCATTATCAAATGAAGATAAAGAAACATTAAAAGCTATGCGCGAGTTTTTAATCAATAGTCAGGATGATGACATCGCCAAAAAATATGGTTTACGCTCAGGTGTGGGTTTAGCTGCACCACAAATTAATGTATCCAAAAGAATGATTGCCGTGTATTTACCAGATGATGGAAATGGGAAATCATATGATTACATGCTAGTTAATCCAAAAGTGATGAGTTATAGTGTTCAAGAAGCCTATTTGCCAACTGGTGAAGGTTGTCTAAGTGTAGATGAAAATATTCCTGGTTTAGTTCATCGTCATAATAGAGTCACTATTAAAGCTCAAGATATCGATGGTAATGACGTAAAATTACGTTTAAAAGGCTATCCAGCTATCATTTTCCAACACGAAATTGATCATTTGAATGGCATTATGTTCTATGATCATATTGATGATTCTAATCCTTTAGCACCTCATCCAGATGCAGTTGAAGCATGATTTGATTTAACCTCGAAAGTAACATGACTTTCGAGGTTTTTTATTTAATAGATTTCAATCAAATAAAACAATAGCGTTTAAATAAATAAGTTTGAAGTTGTGACTAAATTGATATATGGTTTTTCCCAAAGCTAAATAGAGATTGAAGGTTCTTACTATATTACGTGCCCTGTTCGTTCACTTAATGATAAAACTGCTTTATTTCTTTTGATACATCATGTAAAATATACATTAACTGAAATCTTAGTGAATTAATCCTATTTTTCAAAAATTGAACGACATGATTTCCCTGGAAAACATACTCGGCAGTGAAATTAAATAATTATAGTTGTATATTTATTTAGATTAGCTGGTATGTCTGTTATTAAATTTAAATACACATACTTTTATTGAAGAACAATATCTATGATAAAACCTGATTTCTATCTTTAATAACCCGAGCTATCAACCACGGGACTTGAATAAATATTAAAAACATCCTTAGGAGGAATTATATCAATGGCAGTATTTAAAGTATTCTATCAACATAATAAAGATGAAGTTATCGTGCGTGAAAACACGCAAACGATTTATGTTGAAGCACAAACTGAAGAACAAGTAAGACGTTATTTAAAAGACCGTAATTTTAATATCGAATTTATCACTAAATTAGAGGGCGCACATTTAGATTACGAAAAAGAACATTCAGATCATTTTAATGTGGAGAATGCTGAATAATGAAGCAATTACATCAAAATGAAGTAGGTGTATATGCACTTGGTGGTTTAGGTGAAGTAGGTAAAAATACTTATGCTATCGAGTACAAAAATGAAATCGTGATTATAGATGCGGGTATTAAATTCCCTGATGATAATCTACTTGGAATTGATTATGTGATTCCTGATTACACTTACTTAGAACAGAACCAAGATAAAATCGTTGGTCTGTTCATCACTCATGGACACGAAGATCATATAGGTGGTGTGCCCTTCCTATTAAAGCAAATTAATGTACCTATTTACGGTGGTCCATTAGCTTTAGGTTTGATTAGAAACAAATTAGAAGAACATAATTTATTACGTACGGCTCAATTAAATGAAATCAATGAAGATAGTGTGATTAAATCCAAACATTTTGAAATATCGTTCTATCTTACAACACACAGTATTCCTGAAGCATATGGTGTTATTGTTGATACACCTGAAGGTAAAATTGTTCATACTGGTGACTTTAAATTTGATTTCACACCTGTTGGCGAGCCAGCAAACATTGCAAAAATGGCTAAATTAGGTGAAGAAGGCGTACTTTGTCTACTTTCTGATTCTACGAATGCATTAGTTCCTGACTTTACTCTTAGTGAACGTGAAGTAGGACAAAATGTCGATAAAATTTTCCGTAATTGTAAAGGTCGTATCATTTTCGCGACATTTGCTTCGAACATCTATCGTGTTCAACAAGCAGTCGAAGCAGCAGTTAAGCATAATAGAAAAATTGTTACATTCGGTCGTTCAATGGAAAACAATATTAAAATAGGTATGGAGCTAGGATACATTAAAGCTCCACCAGAAACATTTGTAGAACCAGGAAAAATCAATAATATTCCTAAACATGAATTACTTATTTTATGTACTGGCTCACAAGGTGAGCCTATGGCAGCATTATCTCGTATCGCTAACGGTACACATAAACAAATCAAGATTATCCCAGAAGATACTGTTGTATTTAGTTCATCACCTATTCCAGGTAATACTAAAAGTATAAACCGTACAATTAACGCTTTATATAAAGCTGGTGCAGATGTTATTCATAGTAAAATTTCTAACATCCATACTTCTGGACATGGATCTCAAGGCGACCAACAATTGATGTTACGTTTAATCCAACCTAAGTACTTCTTACCTATTCATGGTGAGTATCGTATGCTCAAAGCACATGGTGAAACTGGTGTTGACTGCGGTGTTGACGAAGATAACGTCTTTATCTTCGATATCGGTGATGTACTTGCTTTAACTCATGATTCAGCACGTAAAGCAGGTAGAATTCCATCAGGTAATGTGCTTGTTGATGGTAGTGGTATTGGTGATATTGGTAATGTGGTAATCAGAGATCGTAAATTATTATCTGAAGAAGGTTTAGTAATTGTGGTTGTTAGTATAGACTTTAATACAAACACATTACTTTCAGGTCCTGATATCATTTCACGAGGCTTTGTGTATATGCGTGAATCTGGACAACTTATTTATGATGCGCAACGTCGTATTAAAACTGATGTTATTTCTAAATTAAACCAAAATAAAGACATACAATGGCATCAAATTAAATCATCAATCATCGAGACTTTACAACCGTACTTGTTCGAAAAGACAGCTCGTAGACCAATGATTTTACCTGTCATTATGAAAGTTAATGAAGATAAAAAATAATAATATTATAATTTCCCATAAGCTACTATCATCTTTATGATAATGCTTATGGGATTTCTTAAAAAAATGGTTTAGCCAAGATAATTGACTAAACCATTTTTTATTTAGCTATGTTTTTTTCAAATCGACCTAAATCATTATCATGACCAATCATGATTAAGATATCACCAATTTCAATATTTAAATTTGGGTCTGGTGACACAATAAACTGCTTTCCTCTTTTAATTGCAATAATATTAATTCCATATTGTGCACGAATATCTAAATCGATAATTGTTTGGCCAGTCATTTTTTCAGTAGCTTTTAATTCAACGATAGAGTGTTCATCTGCTAATTCTAAATAATCAAGTACACTCGCACTAGCTACATTATGTGCTATACGACGGCCCATATCACGTTCAGGATGGACAACAGTGTCCGCACCAATCTTATTTAATATTTTAGCATGATAATCATTTTGTGCTTTGGCAGTTACCTTTTTAACACCTAATTCTTTTAAAATAAGTGTTGTTAACGTACTAGATTGAATATTTTCACCGATAGCAACTATAACATGGTCAAAGTTTCTAATTCCTAAACTTTTCATTACTGCTTCATCAGTAGTATCTGCTACTACCGCATGAGTTGCAATATCACTATATTCATTAACTCTATTCTCATCACTATCAATGGCCATAACATCCATATCTAAGGCGTTAAGTTCTCTAACAATACTGCCACCAAAGCGTCCTAAACCAATTACTACGTATTCCTTTTCCATATAGTCCTCCGCTTATTACACATTTACATAACAACGATTAAATCAACTTTCTTTTAAATGATACTAAATAAAGCTAATACAAAATCGAAATTATGATTTGTTCTACTTTAAGTTGATTATTTTTTTCCTTCAACATAATCTTTATCGAAAACAAATAGTCTCAATAATAATAGTAACGATGGAACTAATAAAAGTAAACCTAAAATAAATGCGATGACCAATGCTAGACCCATTTCATCATTCACATGGGAACTTGATATTTTTACGAATGGATGTAATAAATATGGTAATTTGCTCATACCATATCCAAAGAATGCGAATAACATTTGCAAAATTACCATTATAAATGCTAAACCATGATTTCTTTTGAAAATAGTTAGTGCACCTGCAACTAGGAAAAAGATAAAACTTATCACAAACATCCACCAATAGTTAAAAACAGCATTATTAAAATGATCCGAGTTTTGTACTCTTAAAGATAAAAAGACAAACAATGAAATAATAATCATTGGTGGTCCCCAAAATATATGCCAACGTCTCATTAAATGATATGCCGGTTCATCCTTTGCTTTATTAGCATAGAATGTAAGAAATCCAGAAGATATATAAAGGACTGAAATAATCGCCAAGAATACAACTGACCAAGCAAATGGACTTAGTAATAGTTGAACCCAGTCTAAATCAACATGGTTCCCCACCTCTTTGATATAGCCACCTTCTGAAATTGTTAACGCAGTTGCTAATGCAGCTGGAATGAGTAAACCTGTTAATCCATATAGAAAAATCCATGGCAATTTTGTATCTTGTCCATAATTTTCAAAAGCATAGAAACTGTTTCTAATTGAGATTAGAATCGTACCAATTGATCCTGGTACAAGTAAAACCGTGCCTAAATACTTAACAGAATCTGGGAAAAAACCAATAAATCCAACAAAGAAAAATACAAAGAACACATTTGTGACTTCCCATACTGGGCTAAGATATCTTTCAATAAGATGATTAATTTTCTTCTCTTCACCTGTAATCTTAGAATGCAATGCGAAGAATCCAGCACCAAAATCAATTGAGGCTACGATGATATAACAAAATAAAAATATCCATAAAACTGAAATACCTATATATGAATATATCATTTGTTATCACCTCTTTCTTTTAGAACTTGATTGACATCATTGATAGCAGGTTTATTTCTAAACATTCTGAGTAGTACATATGCAGATGTCACGATGAGTACAAGATATAATAAACCAAATAAAATCGTCACTAATGTGATGCCTCCAGCTTGAGTCGCTGCCTGAGATACTCTTAAGTATCCTCTTACAATCCAAGGTTGGCGTCCCATTTCAGTTAAGAACCAACCAAATTCGATAGCTAACATAGACGCTGGTCCAGTAAGCAATATGCTATATAAAACGACCTTATGCGTGATAAAGTGTCGTAACTTCTTAATTAATAAAATCAACATAAATATCCCTGAAATCACAAAACAGAATACGCCCATTGAAACCATTAAGTCAAAGAAATAATGAACAATTAAAGGAGGCAATTCATTTTTAGGAAAATCGTTAAGTCCTTTAACTGTCGTCTTAAAATTATTATCAGCTAAGAAACTTAACATTCCTGGGATTTCTATTGCACCTGATACTTCATTTGTCTTTTCATTTAAAACACCAAAAAATACTAAATTGGCTTGGGATTGTGTGTCAAAATGCCATTCATATGCAGCTAATTTTTCTGGTTGTACTTTATGTAAAAATTTGGCAGACATATCTCCTGCTAACATCGATAACAATGTTGAAATAAAACCAACAATCATCGTCATTTTTAAGGCTTTCAAATGATATATTTTATCTTCTGAATACGACTGTTTTAACAATTTAAATGCAGCAATTGCCGCAAGAATAAATGCCATTGTCATTCCAGCGGTTGCAACGACATGGAAAGATCTTACGATGAATGATGAATTAAACATCGCTTCTAATGGTTGAACATTAACCATACGTCCATTTTTCATTTCAAAACCAGCTGGCGTATTCATAAACGAGTTAACTGATGTAATGAAAAATGCTGAGAATGATCCACCTATAATTACAGGTAATCCTATAACAAAATGAATCCATTTATTCTTAAATCTTTCCCAAGTATAAAGATAAATACTAAGAAATATAGCTTCAAAAAAGAATGCAAATGTTTCCATAAATAGAGGTAATGCAATCACATGTCCACCCATTTTCATAAATGTCGGCCATACAAGCGATAATTGCAAACCAATAATAGTACCTGTCACTACACCAACAGCCACTGTAATGGTATATCCTTTCGACCATCGTTTCGCTAATGCAATATAATGTGCATCATTGTTACGTATGCCAAGAAATTCTGCAATAACAAACATTAATGGCATACCTACACCAATCGTCGCAAATATGATATGAACGGCTAAGGTCATACCTGTAAGCAAACGACTCATTTCAACTGAATCCATATATAATCACCTTGAATTTATATTTTTGTAATTTCACAATGCTTAAAATTATAAATCATTATCAAGATGAACTAAATGTTTTTGCTTGAATTTTTGATATAAAATTTTTATAGAGACACATAATGTTCACACCATTGATATTTTATAAAATTAAATATAAGATAGAATAATATAAATTAGCACATAGAAAGGAAGACTGAAGTGTCACATATTACGATTTATACACAAGATGATTGTCCACCTTGTACCTTTGTAAAAAATCATCTTCAAGCAAATCATGTGGATTTTACAGAAAAGAATATAAAAAATAATCAATATCGTATAGAAATGATGGATTATGATGCATTTGCGACGCCATTTATCTTATTGAACGATGAACCTATGTATCAAGTTGATATGGATAAAATTAATCAAGCTTTTGACATTCAATAATTGATTAGAAAAAAAAGACTAATTAAATAAAAACCAACTAAAGCAATTTAGATTGCTCTAGTTGGTTTTTTATTATTATTTTGAAATGTTATTAACTAATTCCATAACTTCTTCTTGTGTTGCACAATGAATAGCACGGTTCGCTAGTTCTGACATTTCATTTTTACTTAAACCATTAATTTGTCTTCTAGCTTTAAGAATAGATGTTGGACTCATTGAGAATTCATCTAGACCTAAACCTAATAGTAATGGTACTGCAGTAGCATCTCCTGCCATTTCACCACACATACCAGTCCATTTACCTTCTTTGTGAGAAGCTTCAATGACTTGTTTTACTAAGCGTAAAATTGAAGGGTTGTATGGTTGATATAAGTAAGATACACGTTCAGACATACGGTCAGCTGCTAATGTGTATTGGATTAAGTCATTTGTACCAATACTAAAGAAATCTACTTCTTTAGCAAATACATCAGCTAATGCTGCTGTCGCTGGTATTTCAACCATGATACCTAACTCAATATCTTCAGAAACTTCATAACCTTCATTTTGAAGATTTTCTTTTTCTTCTAATAACATTGCTTTAGCATCACGGAATTCCTTGATAGTTGCTACCATTGGGAACATGATATTTAATTTACCATAAACTGATGCACGTAATAACGCGCGTAATTGTGGTCTGAAAATATCAGGTTGAGCTAAGCAAAGACGAATCGCTCTGTATCCTAAGAATGGATTCATTTCGTCTGGTAAATCTAAATATGGTAATTCTTTGTCGCCACCGATATCCAATGTACGAACAACAACACGTTTACCATCCATAGTTTCTAATACTTTTTTGTATGCTTCAAATTGTTCTTCTTCAGTAGGTAATTGATCTCTACCCATGTATAAGAACTCAGTACGATATAAGCCAATACCTTGTGCACCATTTTCAATGACACCTGGTAAATCGTTTGGTGTACCAATATTAGCTGCTAACTCTGCGTGAACACCATCAACAGTTACTGTATCAGCATCACGTAATTTTTGTAATTCTTGTTTATCTTCAAAGAAACGTTCACGTTTATTTTGATAAGCGATAACTTCATCTTCTGTAGGATCGATGATAACATCACCAGTTAAACCATCAACAATAATCATATCACCTTGTTTAACTTCTTTAGTGATTGATTTAGTACCAACTACTGCTGCGATTTCTAATGAACGACTCATAATCGCAGAGTGACTTGTTCTACCGCCAATATTTGTAACAAACCCTTGAACGAATTCTTTATTTAACTGCGCAGTATCAGAAGGTGTTAAGTCATTACCAATAATAACAACACTTTCATCAATCATACTTGGGTTTGGTAATTCAACCCCAAGAATATGTGCTAACACACGTTTAGATACGTCTCTAATGTCTGCAGCACGTTCTTTCATGTATTCATTATCCATTGATTCAAATATAGTAATGAATTGAGTTGTAACCTCATTTAATGCTGTAGCTGCATTAACATGATCATTTTTAATTTTATCTTGAATTGGTTGAATTAATTCTGGATCATCTAAAACAAGTAAATGCGCATCAAAAATGGCAGCTTTATCAGCGCCTAATTGAACTTCTGCATTATTTCTTATTTTAGTTAATTCAATTTTAGATGCTTCGATAGCGTTATTGAATTTGCTAGTTTCACCTTCGACATCAGTAATTGTTTCACTGCTATCAAAAGATAAATCTGGCTCAACTATTAAGTAAGCTTTAGCGATTGCTACACCATCAGATGCAGCAATACCATTAATTAATTTAGACATATTACTTAGTTAAACCTTCTTTTGATAAGACATCACTGATAGATTCGATTGCATCTGCCTCATCGCTACCGTCAGCATAAATTGTAATTTCAGCATCTTTACCTACACCTAAACTCATAACACCCATGATTGATTTTAAGTTTACTTTTTTACCGTTATATTCTAATTGAATATCTGAATCAAATTTTGAAGCTGTTTGTACCAACATTGTAGCTGGGCGAGCGTGTATTCCTGTTTCGTCGATAATTACATATGATTTTTGTTCCATAATTTATTTCTCCTTCTATAAGTTAGAATCTTCAATATACTTACAATCTAACATAAATTTTTATACCTTAACTTTACCAAAACCAATAGTTAAATTCAATTTCTTTAAAACCGGTTTCAGTATATTTCTACAATTTTTTAACAAATTATATCCCTTAAAGTAACTCTTTGATGACTTTTTCACATTTTTCGATATGATCTTGACCTAATCTTTTCATAAAGTAATAACTAATTGATGCTGAAACTGCTTGTCCTACAAATGGGAACCATTTAGTTTGTTTAGCTGCAGTACGTTTTGCCACATCTCTAATCACTACTTTCATCAGTGCATTAGTTAATTTTTTACCAATAAACTGACTACCTTGAATAGCTGCAGCAGACATTATTCGTTCTCTAACGTCATCACTTAATGAATTGACTTGTTTATGATCTAGTCCATAAATTTTATTGACATCACTAATGATATCTCTCATTAATTTTATATCAACACCAAAGTCTAATCCAGGAATTGGTACTACACTCATTCCTGATGATAGTAAAGATTTCTTCTTAACGAGATTCTCTGCTTGTGCACGTCTTTGTTGTAACTCATTTTGAGTCACAGGTAAATTACTTTTTTCTTTGATTTCTTCAATATTTAATACTTTATTACCAACTGTATTTGTGACTCTGTTCGTCATTTTATTTCTTATGCTCATCTTATTCACACTCCCATGAATCTTATTTCAATAAGACTCTATACCCAGATTACAACTATTTAATGCTCAATATTAACAAAAATTGCTTTTAAATACTTTGAAGGTTTGTAATGTGGATGTGTTTTAAAGTCTTTAGGTAATCCCATCACCTCATTGATTTCATAATCCACTTCAGCTTCATCTAATGTTGTTTTGATAACATTTTTAAATGCCTTTAATGAAAACACGCTTGAATTTGTGCATAATAATAATGTACCTTTTGGTGATAATACTTCTAAAGCACCATTAATCAATTTGTCGTAATCTTTTTGTACTGAAAATGTTTTCTTTTTATTACGTGCAAAACTTGGTGGATCAATCACAATAGTGTCATATTGATGTCCGTGGCGTTTTGCATAATTATAATAATCAAATGTATCCATGACATAAATATATTGTGATTTTGGATCAATAGCATTAAGCCCAAAATTCTCTTCGGTTAATCCTCTAGAGCGATTAGCTAAATCTACACTAGTTGTTGATTTAGCCTTATTTGCAGATACTACTGAAAAAGCCCCTGTATAGCTAAACACATTTAAAAGATGACGCCCTTCTGAGAATTGATCACGTAATTTCTTTCTTACTTCTTTTTGATCAAGGAAAATACCTGTCATTAAGCCATCATCTAAATCCACATTATAAAAAGTGAAGTTTTCTTCGATGACGATTGGAAATGCTTGTTGTTCTCCCTCAACAAATCCACCTGTATATTCAGTATCTTTAAATCTCATTTTTTCGTAGATAGACTGATACTTAAAGACTGTTTTGATAGCTTCTAATATATGATATCTAAATTTGTAAATACCTTTTGAATACCATTGAATTAATAAATGCCCATCATAATTGTCGATCGTTAAACCACCGACACCATCACCTTCAGCATTGAACAATCTAAAAGCATTCGTACCATCTATATGATAGTAATATTCTCGTTCTTCTAAAGCTTTTTCAAATAATCGTTTAAAAAATGCAGTATTAATATCTTCAGATGGATCATAACTCAATACCCAACCTAAACCTTTGTGTTGTCTACCTACATAAGCAGTTGCTACATATTGTTCTTTCCCATCAACTAATTTGAATAAATCACCTTCTTTAAGATGATCTTGGGCATAAATATCTTCTTCATCAATTAAAGGATATTGATTGTGATATTTTGATTCTTTACCTCTATTTAAAGTTGCAATCTTCATTTATTACACTAACCTTTCTTTTATACGTTTAATTTCTTCAACCGTCACATTGCTATGTTGATTCGTAAATGCATTTTACATTATATATATTTACTAATTGAATGATTCATTTATTATTTTAACAAAGAATGCTACTTAGTCCTATTTTCTAACAAAAAAGAGTGAGCTTACAATTCGATCGATTAAAGAAGGAATTGTAACCCACCCTATAACACGTGTGATTTGTTTAGATTAATTTGTTTTTATATTCTTTTTATCATTCTTTTGGTTTATCTCTTAACTGTAATGAATAAGCAACAATCATTGCTAGTAACATAAGCAATAAAGTTGGTGTTATAAATACAGATAACAATAAACCGTGAACCATAATATTTATGAATTCAGTTAATAATTTAAAGAATAAGATACTTCCCATAAATAATTGTAAGAAGTAAAATTTACCTCTTAAGAAATAAGTAAGTGTTGTAGCAATATAAACAATGATAATGAATAAAAGTAATAATAATGTTACCCATTCAATCACATATTGCGTTTGTGATAATTCCCATTCTCCAGATAAGAACAATGCATTTCTGTTGTTAAATTCTAAGAATGTAAAGAAGAATATAACTAAACCACAGAAAATTTCAACATACATTGGTTTTATCCATTTTGGCTTTCTCATCCAATTTGGAATATCATCTTCTTGAATATCAACAATATTTTTTACTTTTTCTTTAAATTTATCCCTTTTAACTCTAATTCTTTCTAAATCAACACTTCTTCTTGTTTTACGTGCATATTCTGTTGTCTTATCTTGTAGTTGTTTTAAGTGAACTTTAGTTTGATTTGAGACATTACCTTTACTTGTTCTTGATAATTCAGGTTCTTCTTCGCCTAATTCTTGTTTAGTAAGCGGCAGAGCACGTCTTAAGAACAAGAAGTTCCAAATTGACATTTGTCCTAATAACCACATAATAATAAAGAATGTATTAACACTTAAAATATCAATAGATTCAATTTCATTAGCGTCAATACGACCATGCAATGCAATTTGAGTAATAAGATAACTGATACCATATGACACTATAATCCACATATAATGACTTTTTCGATTATCACTATTCAATTCATCTTTATATACAATGTATCCAATATGTATGATGAACGGAATAATAAATACGATACCAAAGAATCCATACACTTGCATCATAAGAACTAGAGTAATTAAGAAATACATTACCCCTATGACCAAGAAGAAAATTGAAATATCATAATCATACTTAATTGTTCTAAATAACGTATGACCTAGTAACATTACTAAGATACCAAATAATATAATGATTATGGCACTTACAATTGGGAAACCCCCGATAAATCTACTCATCACTTTAATTATTTCAGCGAAAAATGCGTTCAGGAATTCCCATATATTATACACATGTGTATTTACCTTCTTATCTCCATTTAACTGTTTAATAAGCGGTAAGTTAATTAATATAATGAGTCCTGTGAAAAGTGAAACGATACCGATGATATAACTAAATATGATCTCGGTGTGTTTCTTAAGAAAAGACATACTATTCACCTCAAAAGTTATTATATATGAAGAACTTATTCTTGTCTTTAATAAATCACTAAATACGTCTATAGACCTAGAAAAGTTTATTATTAGCATAACTGGGTAAAAGGTGTATGTAAACAATAAAACACAATTAGGGGTGGATTTATTATGAGTAATGAAGAATTTGCAAAAAAATCAGCTGAAAAAGCCAAAGAAGCAGAAGAGAAACTAAAAGAACAAAAAGAAGAAAAAACAAATGATACAGAACAAACTAAAAAAGATATTGATGATGCGTTAAATTAATATCTACTTGCTAGTTAAATCATAATAAGAATTCAATTTTCTATAAAAACTACGTGCCTAGGGTGTTTTTGATATCCTAGGTACTTTTTATGTTTACAAGCAATATACGTCTATTTCACTTAATTTTTATGATTCTTTATTCCATATCCCTTTCTAAAATTCCTACTCACTTCCAATTATTTTGCATAAAATCAAAATATTATTTTATGAAATATTTTATTAACTTGACAATCCACATGAAAAATCATACATTAAAGACAAATTAAAAATAATAAACGCACTAGGGGTGTTTTGAACTGAGATGAGGTTAACCCTCAAACCCTTTGAACCTGATCTAGCTAGATACTAGCGTAGGAAAGTGTAATTAACAAAGATTATAATCGTATGTTGAATCATATTCTTATGTTTTACGCACAACTTTCCTAGAGATGGTTGTGCGTTTTTTTAGGAGGATGTTTTTATGTCAAAAGGTTTAAAGCTTTCTGAGATATTAGTGACAGTACTTATCTCTGTAATTTTTGCCATTATTTATAACTTATGGTGGTTATTTTATAATGTTGCACAAGTCGCTGGTTTACACCTTGAGCAATTAACCTATGGAGTATGGTTTATGGCAGCGATTGTTTGTTATTTAATTATTCCTAAGCCAGGTATCGCCTTACTTGCTGAGTTTGCTGCAGGTGCCGGTGAAACAATTGTGATGGGTAAATTTGATATACCTACGATTATCTATGCCCTTCTACAAGGTTTAGCATGTGAGATTGTCTTTGCTATTTTCAAATACCAGTCTCGTTCAGTCATGGTAGCTATGCTTGCTGGACTAGTGACTGCACTTGTATCATTCCCAGTCGACTATTTCTATGGTTATTTAAATGAAGTTGCTGGATGGAACTTAATTTTATTCATTGTTTTCCGTGCGATTAGTGGTATTATCATTGCTGGTTTATTATCTTATTTATTGGTTAAAGCATTGGATCAAACTGGTGTAACTAAAGTATTCAGACCCGCTTCTAAAGATGATTACGATACATTATAAGGGGACTTAAAAGTGTTAAAAGTTACAAATTTACGTTTGAAATATCCAAATGGACATCGAAAAATTTTTGATAATCTAAATCTAGAAATTAAAGAAAAAGAAAAAGTACTTTTACTAGGACCATCTGGTTCTGGAAAAAGTACGCTTTTAAATGTATTAAGTGGCATTGTACCCAATTTAATAGAATTACCTATGAAGTATGATGAATTGCAAATTAAAGAGCATAATGGCGTGATCTTTCAAGATCCGGATTCACAATTTTGTATGCCTAAAGTTTATGAAGAACTTGCCTTTGTTTTAGAGAACAGACAAGTACCAAGACAAGATATGGATGAAGCCATTAACCAAGCATTAGCATCAGTGAATTTAAATGTAACCGAAAATACACAAATCAATCAATTAAGTGGTGGTATGAAACAAAAATTAGCTATCGTCGAAACAATATTACAACAGGCAGATACACTATTTTTAGATGAACCCACTGCAATGTTGGATGTTAATGCTACATCTGATTTATGGCAACGCTTGATTAAGCTTTGGAAAGATCAAACAGTACTCATTGTCGAACATAAGGTCGAACATATTTGGCAACATGTTGATAGAGTTTTATTAATGAACTATGAAGGACAAATCATTGCTGATGATACGCCAAATCATATTTTAAAGCATTATGAACATTTACTAAGTGAATACGGCGTATGGCATCCAAATGCATGGCATTATGCACCTGAACCTAAACATATGGCACCATCGTCTATAGAGCCATTATTTAAATTTGAACATGGTGCCATCATTCGTAATAAGAAAGATTTGTTTAAAGTGGATCAATTAGCTATTCATTCAGGAGAGTGGATTACGATAACTGGTCAAAATGGAACTGGTAAAACCTCATTATTAGAATCCATATTACAATTAATCAAATATAAAGGCGTAATGACATTTCAAGGTCAGGAATTGCGTAAAATTAAAGATGCTGCAAAGCACATGTATCTAGTGTATCAGAATCCAGAACTTCAATTTATCACTAACTCTGTTTATGATGAAATATTGATTCATTTTAACCATTTAGATTCATCTAGTGCAGAATCTAAAACCCTCGACTTATTAGATTTACTAGACTTAACCAATGTTAAAAATCAACATCCTTACGAATTATCAATGGGTCAAAAACGTAGGTTAAGTGTAGCAACGGCATTAAGTTCAAATGCAGATATCATCCTATTAGATGAACCAACATTTGGTTTGGATAGCCACAATACATTTCAATTAATAAAACTATTTCAAGAGAGAGTATCTAAGGGACAAAGTATCATTATGGTTACACATGACCCAGAGATTATTAAACGCTATCCAACACGTCAATGGATAATTGAAAACCAATATTTAACAGAAATCAAAGGTGATCAACATGTTTGAACATTGGAAAATTAGACACACCTTTATGGATGACGTCAATATTATCACTAAACTCGTTTTAGGCGTTTTACTATTTTTCTTTATTATTTTTATTCATAATTTTGACTTTATGATTTACATCGTTTGTCTCATGTTTATCTTTTTACTTATGTTTAACGGAACGCAATTTAAAATTACTGGTGCTTTTATACTAGCAACCACGTTCTTTGCTCTATTGTCATCACTATTCATGATTTTATATGGTGATGGTGACCATATTTTATTTAAATTTGGCATCATTCAAATTAGTACGGAAAGTATCGTCAGAGGTATTCACCTTTCTCTTCGTACAATTACAGTGTCGATGTTTGGTATTCTTATAGCATTAACGTCACAAGTGGTCATGATATTTTATAGTCTAATGCAACACTTAAAAGTAAAACCTAAAGTTGCCTATGCCTTTATGGCCGCAATTAGAATGATACCATTAATCATTAGTTCTTTAATTCAATTACGTCGTTCTTTAAAAATGAGATATCAAATGATAGATAAATCAAATTATAGAGGATTCAAAAGACTCAAACATCTAATTATTCCTTTATTAAGTCAAAACATACGACGTGCACATCAATTATCTGTTGCAATGGAGTCTAAAGGTTTTAAAGATGGTCCAAGAACGTATTATTATCACGCACCATTCTCATACAAAGATATTATATTGATCATATGTTTATTAATTATTATCGGACTTTCTTATTATTTATCAGCTACCTTGCCAATAACTGGTATCCATGATGTCAGAATAGGTAGATTAGAATAAATTATTTTATCCATACTTCAATCATTCCATATATAAATCAAAAAATCCTGGGACAAAATAAATGTCTCAGGATTTAATAATATAAACAGTTGTTGACTGTAAACACATTCTTTTTCTTGTATCATTTTATTTCAATGCTTTATTTCCTATATCTGTTCTATAAAACAAGTTATTGCTCTTTATTTTTTTAACATTTTGATAGGCATTCACTTGGGCTTCTTTTATATTTTGCCCTTCCCCAATAGCTAAAATGACTCGTCCACCACTATTAACAAACTGGTCATTATCCTTCTTCAAACCGCTTACAAAGTAATTTGAGTCAAGTTCAAATCCACTGACTTCATGCCCTTTTTCGTAATTACCTGGATAGCCTTTAGAAGCTAACATAACACCAACCACTGATTCATCTTTCCATTCAAAGTGAATCGGCTCATCATTATCAAGCGCAATAATATGTTGCATCAAATCACTATTCATTCTTGTCAATAATACTTGTGCTTCTGGGTCACCAAATCTTGCATTAAACTCTATTACTTTCGGCCCTTCTTCTGTTAAAATAGCACCAATATATAATAACCCAAAGAAGTGATGACCTTCTTCAGCCATTGCATGTGCAATCGGTTGTGCAATCTCATTATTAGTTCTATTAATGATATCATTGCTAATATGAGGTACTGGACAATATGCACCCATGCCACCTGTATTCGGTCCTTTATCGTAATCATAAGCACGTTTATGATCTTGAGCGATACAGTCAAATGGAACAGCTCTCTTACCATTAACAAATGTCATTACAGAAAATTCTTCACCTTCTAAAAATTCTTCAAACACAATAGTTCCTGAATTTCCATCAAACATTTGTTGAACTGCTTCTTTAGCTTCAGCTCTTTCTGAAGCAATTACTACCCCTTTACCTGCAGCTAAACCATCTTTTTTAATAACTATTGGCAAATCACATGTCTCAACAAAAACTAATGCCTCATCCTTGTCATCAATTTCCTTATATTGTGCAGTAGGAATATCATATTTAGCCATTATTCTTTTAGCAAATGCCTTTGAGCCTTCAATTTGTGCTGCATCGCGATTAGGGCCAAACACTTTAATTTGATGTTTTCTTAACAAATCAGGCAAACCATCTATCAATGGTTGTTCAGGTCCAATTACAACCCATTCAATTTGATGATTAGTGACAAATTCTAAGATAGCTTCGTGGTCATTTTCTTTAATATTCGTATGGATTTGTGCCACATTAACCATTGCTTCATTGCCAGGTATCACATGAACTTGGTCTACCATTGATGATTGACTTAATTTATAGGCTAATACATGTTCACGTCCACCTGCACCAATAACGAGTACTTTCATGACTTTTCTCCCTTCAACATCCTGCTTTTAGTGTTTAAAATGTCGCATTCCTGTCATTACCATTGTAATGCCATATTTATTTGCCATATCTATAGAATCTTGGTCCTTAATTGATCCGCCAGGTTGAATAATTGCTTTTATTCCATTTTTTGCAGCTAATTCTACAGTATCATCCATTGGGAAAAAACCATCTGATACTAATGCAACATTATCATTAATTTCAATTGCTCTTTCCAATGCTATTTTGGCTGAACCTACACGATTCATTTGACCAGCACCAATACCCACTGTTTGTTTGGCATTACTTAAAATCACTGCATTACTTTTAACTGCACCTACAACTTTCCAACCTAATAACATGGCTTCCCATTGCGCTTCGGTTGGTTCTACTTCTGTAGCAACAGTCATGTCAGCACGACTCACTTCAAAGTTGTCTTTATCCTGTACTAAATAACCACCCGATACTGATACAAATTCTTGTTCTCTATTATCAATCGTTGTATCTATTTCTAAAAGTCGAATATTTTTCTTTTTCGTTAAAATGTCTAAAGCCTCTTGCGTAAATTGAGGTGCGATAACAACTTCTAAAAAGATAGAATGTAGTGTTTCAGCTAACGTCGCTGTCACTGGTCTATTTAGTGCAATAATACCACCAAAAATGGATTGATTATCTGCATCAAAAGCATTTTGAAAAGCTTCTTCTATTGAATTTCCAATTCCCACACCACATGGATTCATATGTTTGATGGCAATCGTAGTTGGCTCATCAAATTTTTTAACTAATGAGAGTGCTGCATCAGCATCTTTAATATTATTGAAACTAAGTTGTTTACCATGTAATTGTTTAGCTCCTGCAATTGTATGTTTAGCATCAGTTGTTCTGACAAAGTAAGCAGATTGTTGTGGGTTCTCACCATAGCGTAAAGTTTCTTTATTATCTTTAAAGAAATTCACAATAGCTTTATCGTATTGAGTGGTATGTTCAAATACTTTAATCATAAGTGATTTTCGATATGCTTCATCTAATTGGTCATTTTTAATTCTATTAATTACTTCATTATAATCAGCAGGATGTACAACGGTTGTCACATGTTTAAAATTCTTAGCAGCCGCTCTTAACATTGTCGGACCGCCAATATCAATATTTTCAATCGCATCCATTTCTGTAACATCTGGATTTTCTACTGTTTTTTGGAATGGATATAAATTAACAACTACTAAATCAATTAAATCAATGTGTTGTGCTTTTAATTCTTCCAAATGTTCCGATTTATCTCTGTCAGCCAAAATGCCACCATGCACTGCTGGATGTAAAGTTTTAACGCGTCCATCCATAATTTCAGGAAACTGAGTCAATTCAGACACAGATTTCACATCAACTTGTGCCTCTTCTAAAATGCGTTTCGTTCCACCTGTTGAATAAAGCTCATAACCTAATTCTTTTAAAGATGTTGCAAATTCTACAATACCGTTTTTATTTGAAACACTTAAAATTGCTCTTTTCATTATTCTCAATACTCCTCTATCGAATGATTTTCGCAATAACGCTTGGATATAACTCGTACTCTAATTGTTTGACTCTCTCTTCTAATGTTTCAATTGTGTCGTCCGTTCTTATATCACATTGTCTTTGTTCGATAATTTCTCCCGTATCCATACCATTGTCAACATAATGTACCGTTGATCCAGTTATTGAATCCCCGCTTCGAAATGCTTGACCTATTGCGTCTATCCCCTTAAATTTCGGCAATAATGATGGATGGATATTTAATATTTTATGAGGATAAGCTTTTAGAATATCCTCCCCTATCAACCTCATATAACCTGCTAAAACAATCCACTGAACCCCTTCTGCAGAAAGTAATGATAACAAATGTTGTTCATAATGAGATTTTGACTCAAAGCGCTTTGGCTCATTAATATGCACTGATACGCCTAGTTGTTCTGCACGTTTAATACAATATGCATCATGGTGATCTGTATAAAGTGCAGTAATTTCAATATCCTCTATATGTCCTTGTTGAACATGTCGTACAATATTTTCAAAGTTACTTCCAGAACCTGATGCAAAGATTGCTACTTTGGTCACGTTTATACCCCCTGAATATGAATCGGGTTATGACTATCTTCTACAATGCGTCCGATTTCATAGGCATTCACATTAAGCTGTTTTAAAATATCCATCGTCTTATCTTTCTCTATTTCATCGACGATAACAGTAAAACCAATGCCCATATTAAATATGTTATACATCTCATCAGTACTAATATTGCCTTGTTCTTGTAACCAATCGAATATTGCAGGTGTAGGAAATGCATTTGCATTTATTTCTGCAGATAATCCATCTGGCAATGAACGAGGAATATTTTCATAAAAACCACCACCAGTAATGTGATTCATCGCTTTTATTGTTACATGTTTTTTTAATTCTAATATTGGTTTTACATATAATTGGGTTGGTGCTAAAAATGTTTCTAAATACGTATGCTGACCAAATTTATCGTTAAGGTTTATACCTGACTTTTTAATGAGTTGTCTCACTAGACTATATCCATTTGAATGAATACCATTGGATGCCAATCCTATAATTACTTGACCAGATTTCACGTCTGAACCATCAATATATTCATCTTTCTCAACTGCACCAACTGCAAAGCCTGCCAAATCATATTCACCTTCATGATACATTTCACCCATTTCGGCAGTTTCGCCACCGATTAAAGCCGTATTAGTTTCTTCACAAGCATCACTGATACCTTTAACAATTTGTTCAATGATTTCAGGAACTACTTTATGCGTTGCAATATAATCTAAGAAGTAAAGCGGCTCTGCACCTGTAGTTAAAATATCATTCACACACATTGCCACCGCATCTATACCTATAGAATCATGCTTATTATGATCAATTGCTAATTTCAATTTGGTACCTACACCGTCTGTTCCTGAAACTAATACTGGTGCTTTCATATTGAGTTGAGATAAATCAAATGTTGCACCAAAACCGCCTAATCCACCGATAACTTCCTTACGTATCGTACGTTTAACATGACTAGACATTCTTTCTACCGCTTCATAACCTGCATGGATATCTACACCTGATTGTTCGTATGCTTTAGACATTTATATTTCCCTCACTATCAAAGTAATGTTTATTTTCATTAATATATGCTTTTTGACGATCACTTAAATGCTTTTTATAATTCTCTTCGTAATCAAACAATCCAGCCGGATAGTCTCCTGTGAAGCTTTCAACACACAAACCACTATATGGCGCGTCATAATCTAAACCTATAGATTCAATTAATCCATTCACACTAAGATATGCAAGCGAATCAGCGCCTATATATTCACAAATTTCTTCTGGTGATTTACTCGCTGATATTAATTCAGCAGTTGTTGATACATCAATACCATAGAAGCTTGGGAACATAAATTCTGGAGACGCAATTCTGACATGTACTTCATTAGCTCCTGAATCCTTTAACATCTTTACAATACGTTTAGAGGTAGTACCTCTGACAATAGAGTCATCCACTAAGATGATATTCTTTCCTTCTACAATATCTTTAACTGCTGACAATTTAACACGAACACCTTGCTCACGAAGTTGTTGTGTCGGTTGAATAAATGTTCTCGCTACATATTGATTTTTTACAAGACCCATTTCATATGGAAGCCCTATCTCTTCGGCATAACCGCTAGCAGCTGATAAAGATGAATTAGGCACACCGATTACCATATCTGCTTCTACTGGACTTTCTTGTGCTAAACGTTTACCAGAGGCTTTACGAACAGCATGAACATTTTTCCCAGCAATCGTAGAATCTGGTCTAGCAAAATAGATATATTCCATGGCTGAAATTGCGGTATTTGTATGTCTTGTATACGATTTAACTAGGATGCCATCATCGTTAATAATGACATATTCACCGGCATGAATATCTTGCACAAATTCTGCTCCTAAGACGTCAATAGCACATGTTTCACTAGCTAGAATATAGGTGTTATCTTGCATTTTCCCGACGACTAAAGGTCTAATAGCATTAGGGTCAACTGCACCATATAATGCATCTTTAGTTAACACTGCGAATGTAAATCCACCTTTAATTTGACGTAAACTTTCTTTTAAAGCTTCTTCAAATGTAGGTGCTTTACTTCTTCGGATTAAATGCATAATCACTTCAGTATCAGATGACGAATGGAAAATGGCACCATGTTTTTCAAGGTTTTGTCTTAAAGATTGGGCATTAATAAGGTTGCCATTATGACAAATCGCAACACTCATATCATAAAAGTGATATAAAAAAGGTTGAATATTTTCTATACCTTTATTACCAGAAGTAGCATATCTCACATGACCAATTGCATTATGATAATCTTTTAATCTTGATAATTGATCATCTTTAATGGCTTCTGTTAGTAATCCAAGACCTCTTTCACCTACTAATTCTTCATGATTGGCAGCTACTATTCCTGCACCTTCTTGACCTCTATGTTGTAAACTATGCAACCCCATATAAGTTAATTGAGCAGCATCTGGATGATTCCAAATGCCAAAAACACCACATTCCTCATTTAGTCCTGAGTAGTTAAACATTGGCTAATAGCTCCTTCCCAAACATCTTTGATATCTGCTACGTTTTTGATAATTGTTGTTTGGTTATTTGATACTACGAACTGATTACCATCATTAAATTGACCAATTTCAATTGCATTTTCAATGTTTAGTGATTCATTTTCTTTTACAGAAATAATATATCTACCTTGAGATTCACTAAATAACTGTGCATTAGATACATCTATTTTTGCCTCTAACCCTAAATCATAATGTGCACTTATTTTTGCTAGTGTAATTAATAAACCACCTTTTCCAACTGTTTGAACATGTGATGCAGCACCGTTTCTAATAGCTGATTTAACCGCTTCACCTTTTGCAACCTCATCACTTAGATCAATTGATTCAAATTCATGATTTACTGTGCCATATATTAATTTTTCTAATTGGCTACCGCCGAAGTCATCACGTGTATCTCCAACGATATATAATTTTTCTCCAGCTTGTGGTTTAAAATCAGCTAAATAGTTAACATCATCAATTAAGCCAACCATACCAACTACTGGTGTTGGGAAGATGGATGTACCTCGTGTTTCGTTGTATAACGATACATTTCCTGATACAACAGGCGTTTTTAATACATCACATGCTTCTGCCATTCCTTTAGTAGAATCAATTAATTGTTGATAAATTTCTTTTTTCTCTGGAGATCCATAATTCAAGCAATCTGTCATGGCTAGCGGTGTAGCACCTACAGCAATCAAATTACGATATGCTTCTGCTACAACCATTTTCCCGCCTTCATAAGGTTGATTAAATACATAACGTGCTTCACCATCAATCGTTGAAGCAATTGCTTTATTCGTACCTTCTACTCTTACCACTGATGACTGTAGTCCTGGTTTAATAATCGTATTAGCACCCACTTGTTGATCATATTGCTCATATAAATAATGTTTTGAAGCAATCGTTGGATGTTTTAATAACTGGTCAAATACATTCTCAATATCGATATGACTATAGTCATTTTTAGATGTATTGTATGCTTTCTCTTCACCTTCAAGAATATAAACTGGTGCTTCATCCGATAAAGGTTGTACCGGAATATCTGCAAACACTTCATCTTCATATGTTAAAACAAAGCGATTTGTATCAGTTACTTCTCCAATGACTGCACTATCTAATTCATGCTTTTCAAATAAGTCTAAGAATTTTTGTTCTGTTCCTTTTTCTACAACAAGTAACATTCTTTCTTGAGTTTCAGAGAGCATCATTTCATATGGTGAAATACCTGGTTCTCTAGTTGGTACTTGGTCCAATCTTAAGTGGAGGCCACTTCCACCTTTAGCCGCCATTTCCGAAGAAGATGAAGTTAATCCTGCCGCTCCCATATCTTGGATACCAACTAATTCATCGAATGTGATAGCTTCTAATGTTGCTTCCATTAATTTCTTACCAACAAATGGGTCACCAATTTGTACAGATGGTCGTTTGCTTTCACTTTCTTCAGTTAATTCTTCAGATGCAAACGTTGCTCCGTGAATACCATCTCTACCTGTTTTTAACCCTACATAAATAACAGAATTACCTACACCTTTAGCTGTCCCTTTTTGTACCATGTCATGATCAATAATGCCGACACACATAGCATTGACAAGAGGATTACCATCATAGCGGTCATCAAACTCGATTTCACCAGCAGTTGTTGGAATACCAATACAGTTACCATAGCCACCGATACCACTAACTACGCCTTTAAGCAGTCTCTGATTTTGCTTGTTTGATAACTCACCAAAGCGTAAGCTATTTAATAAATTTATAGGACGTGCTCCAATAGAAACAATATCTCTGATGATTCCTCCCACACCTGTAGCAGCACCTTGATACGGTTCAATAGCTGAAGGGTGATTATGTGATTCCACTTTAAAAACGACTGCTTGGTTGTCACCAATATCTACAACTCCAGCGCCTTCTCCTGGTCCCATTAATACATGTTCGCCAGTAGTAGGAAACTGTTTTAAAAATGGTTTTGAATGTTTGTAAGAACAGTGCTCACTCCACATAACTGAAAAAATACCCGTTTCAGTAAAATTGGGTTCTCTGCCTAAGATTTCACATACTTTATCGTATTCTTTATCACTTAATCCCATATCTTGATATAGCTTTTCCAACTTAATTTCTTCAACACTTGGTTCGATAAATTTAGACATTTTGTTCCCTCCAACTATTTACCATAGCCTCAAATAATTTAACGCCGCTATCAGTACCTAATAATGACTCCATTGCTCTTTCCGGATGTGGCATCATACCGCAAACATTACCTTCTTTATTAACAATGCCTGCAATATCAGCATATGACCCATTAGGATTATCAGTGTATTTCAAAATAATTTGATTGTTAGTAATCAATTCGTTATAAATGTCTTCATTACAGTAGTAATGACCTTCACCGTGTGCTACCGGATAAACAACCACTTCATTTTCTTCATATAAATCTGTGAATGGCGTCTGATTATTTACAATACGTAAAGATTCATTACGGCTGACAAATAAATGTGAATCATTATGAAGTAACGCACCAGGTAGTAAACCGATTTCAGTTAAAATTTGGAATCCATTACATACACCTAGTACTGGTTTGCCTTCTTTAGCCAATCTTTTAACTTCATTGATAACCGGCGCTACGCTTGCCATAGCACCTGATCTTAAATAATCTCCAAAAGAGAATCCACCAGGAATAAGTACACCATCAAATCCTTCTAATGTTGTCGTTCTATAATCAACATATTCCGCTTTAACACCTGATTTAATCGCTGCATTATACATATCTCTATCACAATTTGAACCTGGAAATACAAGAACAGCAAATTTCATGTTATGCATTCTCCTTTTCATCAATCACTTTATAGCTATATTCTTCAATAACAGTGTTGGCAAATAGCTTTTCACTTAATGTTGTAATAATATTATCAACCGCTTCATCAGTTGCTTCATCAACTGTCATGTATAATACTTTTCCTACTCGAATATCATTAACTTGTTTATATCCTAAATCACGAACTGCTCGATTTAATGCTTGACCTTGTGTATCTAAAACTTGAGGTTGTAAAGTGACATGTAATTCAATTGTTTTCATTATTTTAAATCCTCCAATTTATTTAAAAATGATTGATATGTTTCAATTAATGAGCCCGTATCATTTCGGTAGACATCTTTATCAAAATTTGTATCTGAATATTTATCCCATATTCTGCATGTATCTGGTGAAATTTCATCAGCTAGTAAAATTTTTCCTTCATTTGTAATTCCAAATTCAATTTTAAAATCTACAAGTCTTAATTCCATTTCATCCATTAGTTGAACAAGTACTTTATTAATATCGAGTGCCATTGATTTTAACGTTGAAATTTGATCATCATAAGCAATGTGTAACAACTTAATATGGTCTTCTGTAATCAATGGATCATTTAATTCATCATTTTTATAGAAAAATTCAACCAAAGGCACATCAAAGAGATACCCTTTTTCAAATCCAAGTCTTTGTGTAATAGAACCTGCTGCAATATTTCTAACTACCACTTCTAATGGAATAATTTTCACTGATTCTACTAACTGTTCTGTATCGGATAATTGCTTGATAAAATGACTTTTTAAACCATTTTTTTCTAAGTATTCAAAGATAATTGAAGTAATACGATTATTAAGTTTTCCTTTTCCAGACATGGCATCTTTTTTAGCACCATTGCCTGCAGTGACTTCATCTTTGTATTCAACACGTAACTCATTGGGTTTATCCGTGGAATATATTTTTTTAGCTTTACCTTCATAAAGTAATGTCATTTATTGGTCTCTCCCTTCAAAACGCTTCAACATGTCCTTTTCAGTGTCATCGATTCGGTTCGTTAATATAGTCATATGTCCCATTTTTCTATTTGGTTTACGCTCAGATTTACCATAAATATGAACGTGCCATTCAGGATGCGCTGCAAATTCATCTTCCAATAAATCTAAATCTTTACCTAATAAATTCATCATGACAGCAGGCTTTAGTGTTTCTATTTTGTCAGGCAAGGTTTGACCAGTGACTGCTAAAATATGAGTGTCAAATTGTGAATAATCACATGCTTCAATTGAATAATGTCCAGAATTATGAGGTCGAGGTGCGATTTCGTTAACATACAATTGATCATTGCAATCAATGAAAAACTCAACTGTAAATGTTCCTATAAAGTGGACAGTTTTTATTATTTTTTCAACTTCTCGTTTAGCATTCTCGATTTGATTACATCTCGCAGGGACTATGGTTTTGAATAAAATTTGATTTCTATGTTCATTTTCTTGTAGTGGGAAGTATGTGATTTGTTGATGATTACCGATAGTCACAGTAAGTGACACTTCTTTTTTAATATTTAAAAATTGTTCTGCGACACATTCCTGATTTGATACTAATTTTTCAGCTTCTTTAATATCTTCTTCAGATTTAACTAATATTTGACCTTTGCCGTCATAACCACCGAAACGTGTTTTAACAATAAATGGATAGCCAAGTGTATTAGTAGCCTTTGATAAATCATCTTTATGTTTAATTGAGGTATATGGAACAATCTGTGTTCCTGCTTGTTCTAAAGTTTGTTTTTCAGTTAAACGATCTTGAAGTAATTGTATGGCTTGATAGCCTTGAGGAATATTATATTTTTCAGTAAGCGTCTTAAGTTGTTCAGCTGATATATTTTCAAATTCATAAGTAATGACATCCGAACTTTCACCTAGAAGATGCAGTGCACGTTCGTCATCATAATTCGCTTCTATAAATTCATGTGCCACATATCTACATGGACAATCAGAACTTGGATCTAAAACAATCACCTTATATCCCATTTTTTGAGCTGATTGTGCCATCATCTTACCTAATTGACCACCACCAATAATGCCTATGGTTGAGCCAAATGATAGTTTATTGAAGTTCATTTTGCATTTCCTCCACTTTTTGTACCAATGTTTTTTCATAATTTTCCAAATTTTCACGAACTGACGAATTACTTATACCTAATATTCTTGCAGCTAGTATCCCAGCATTTTTAGCCCCTGCTTTACCGATTGCTGTCGTCGCTACTGGAATTCCACCCGGCATCTGTACAATCGACAATAGAGAATCCAATCCTTTTAAACTTTTAGATTCAATAGGAACACCAATAACAGGTAATGTGGTCATCGATGCAACCATACCTGGTAAATGCGCTGCACCACCAGCTCCTGCAATGATTAAATCATAACCGTTGTTACTTGCATGACTCGCAAAATCTACCATTAAATGAGGCGTACGATGCGCTGAAACGACTTTCTTTTCATACGGAATTTCAAATTGTTCAAGCATTGTGCAACTTTCGCTCATAATTTCCCAATCGGAAGAACTACCCATAATGACTGCTACTTTCAAGATGTACACCCTTTCAAAACTTTGGATTTATTTGTCGTTAAGTTGTATATTACAGATATAGCATAACAATCATCAAATGCTTTTTCAATCAAAAATCGAACTTTAATAAGAAATTTTAATTAAATTTACGTCTTTTAGCTATTAAGTTATGTAAATTTAATGTTAAAGTTAAGTTATTGGAAAAATAGGAGGAGATATTGTGGTAGCAAAATTATTAGATGGTAAACAAATCGCTAAAGATTATCGTCAAGGTTTAAAAGATCAAGTGGAAGTACTTAAATCTAAAGGATACACACCTAAATTATCCGTAATATTGGTCGGTAACGATGGTGCAAGCCAAAGTTATGTTAGGTCTAAAAAGAAAGCAGCAGAAAAAATTGGAATGATTTCCGAAATCGTTCATTTAAGCGAAGATACTTCTGAAGAAGATGTATTATCAGAATTAGAACGCTTAAATAATGATGATTCTGTCAGTGGCATCCTAGTTCAAGTACCTCTTCCAAAGCAAGTTAGTGAACAAAAAGTATTAGAAGCAATTAATCCAGAAAAAGATGTGGATGGCTTCCATCCAAGTAATATTGGTAAATTATATATTGATGAACAAACTTTTGTACCTTGTACACCATTAGGAATTATGGAAATATTGAAGCATGCTGACATTGATATTGAAGGAAAAAATGCTGTGGTAATTGGTAGAAGTCATATCGTAGGTCAACCTGTATCTAAACTATTACTACAACAAAATGCAACTGTGACAATCCTACATTCAAGATCTAAAGACATGGCTAGTTTCATTAAAGAAGCTGATATCGTTGTCAGTGCAGTTGGAAAACCTGAATTAGTTACTAAAGATATGGTTAAAGAAGGCGCGGTTATCATTGATGTAGGTAATACTCCAGATGAAAATGGCAAACTAAAAGGTGACGTCGCATTTGACGAAGTAAAAGAAGTCGCAAGTGCTATTACACCTGTACCAGGTGGTGTTGGTCCATTAACAATTACAATGGTACTGAATAATACTTTACTTGCAGAGAAAATGCGTCGTGGTATTGAATAATTATAAAAAAGCAGAAGGCGTTGGCCTTCTGCTTTTTTATTCTATTTATACTGCTACACTCAATTTTGGAATAAATGTTTCGTAATGAATTTTAGATTCATCTATATTTAATTCTTTTAAAGCTTTAATCATTGATTGAATGAATGATTTCCCACCGCATACATAAATTTCCGTATCATTGTCGATCCATTGTTTTAATTGTTCACTACCAATATAGCCGTTTTTATTTTTATCGTATAAGTCATACGTTGCTTGCGTGTTCTCATTAGCAATAGCAGTTAATAATGATGAGAACGGTGCATCGTCCATGTCATTTGTTACTTGTATAAATCGAGCTTCTCCATTGTCATTTACTACTTCATTAAACATAGATACGAGTGGCGTTACGCCTATACCAGATCCTAGGAACAACTGTCTTTTACCCTTTTCAACAACATGAAATGGCCCTACAGGAGCTGTCAAATTAATATTGTCCCCTTCTTGAAATTCATCATGTAAAATTGTAGATACTTCACCTTCATGTTCTGTAGTTACATCTCTTTTCACCGCAAAAGTAAGATGATTTTTATCGCCTTTTACAATTGAATAATGTCTTTTAGCTCTATAAGGCATTTTTTCACTACCTACATCGACGGTAATATATTGACCAGGTACAAACTGACTTAAATCATATTCACCCGAAGAGACTGTGAAAGCTTTAATATCAGAAGAGACTTGTTCTATGGTTTCAACTTTAAATGGCTGGAAGCCGTCCCATAGCATGTCTTTATAGATATCTTTTTCAACAGAAATGAATATGTCTGCAATTTCTTGATAAGCTTTTTTCCATGTTTTAATAATTTCATGGTCGTCATCTAATCCAACAACTTCTTTTATTGCTGCAATTAAGTTTTCACCAACGATATCGTATCCTGCTGGTGGTACTTGTAAAGCGCAATGTTTATAAGCGATTTCTTTTACTACAGGTAGGATAGCTTCAAGATGATCAATATTAACCGCTGCGGCTAACACAGATTGAGCTAATGCAGTAGATTGTAATCCACGCTGTTGATTTGTTTGATTAAACATGTTTTTTAGTTCAGGATGTTGTTTAAACATGCGTGCATAAAAATTCGAAGTAATTTCTACTCCTTTATCTTGTAATACTGGTACTGTTTCTTTTACTACGTCTTTTTCTCTTTCACTTAACATTATTTCCACTCCCGGATAACTCGTATTTAAAACCAAAACTTTTTACACTGTCATTCTAAACCTTAACTATGTAGTTAATCAAAGAAATGTTAAATTGTTCACATAACGTTCAATTTACATAATTTTAATTATTTATTTCTTATTATATGTATTAAATATCTAATTAATCAGGTATATTAAGACTATAGTATGATGTATTATTCTGAAAATTAACGTATGATATACATAAATCGTAGTTGACTAACATTCGGAGGTTACTTTATGAACAAACTAATTCAGTCACTATCAGCAATCGGAGTATCTGCTACTATAGTCACACCTAATCTAAATGCCGAAGCGACAACTAATTCGGAACCTCAATTAAGAGGCGTGAATGACATCATCATCGAAAAAGGTGAAGATTATAACCTACTTCAAGGCATAAGTGCTTATGATAAAGAAGATGGTGATTTAACACATAAAATCAAAATAGATGGCGATGTTGATACTACTAAATCAGGTACATATGAGGTTAAATACAAAGTCACAGATTCAGACGGTGCTCAAAAAACTTCAATTAGAAATATTAAAGTCAAATAATATTTTATATTTAGTTGAGATTAAATTCTCAACTTTTTTTATTTTCTGAATATCTTCAAATTATCTATCTAAAAATGCATTATTTATTGCAATTTCACAAATTTGTCCTTTTTCACAAAATGTACACACAATTTTAACAAATCTTACAATCCCCGTCATATCTCAAATTTTTTTAAATTTTTTGCTTATATCAATAATTTTTTTCTTTTAGGTACTTGTAAATATTGTGTAATAAACTAAAATTAGTGGTAAGCCCTACATTTGTAGTATTAGGAGGTCAAAAAAGTGTCAAAATTTAAGTCTTTGCTTCTAATGGTCGGAACACTAATTTTACTTAGTGGTTGTTCGAACATTGAAGTTTTCAATGCAAAAGGGCCAGTAGCAAGTAGTCAGAAGTTCTTGATCATCTATTCAATTATCTTCATGCTTGTTATTGTTGTCGTTGTTCTTGCTATGTTCGCATTCTTTATTTACAAGTATAGTTACAATAAGAATGATGAATCTGGTAAGATGCACCACAATTCTTTAATTGAAACAATTTGGTTTGTGGTACCTATCATTATCGTTATTGCTTTAGCAATTCCAACTGTTAAAACATTATACGATTATGAAAAACCACCAGAAAAAGACAAGGACCCACTTGTGGTTTACGCAGTAAGCGCTGGTTACAAATGGTTCTTTGCCTACCCAGATCAACACATCGAAACTGTTAATACATTAACAATTCCTAAAGATCGTCCAGTCGTATTCAAGTTACAAGCTATGGATACAATGACAAGTTTCTGGATTCCACAATTAGGTGGTCAGAAATATGCCATGACTGGTATGACTATGAATTGGACATTAACAGCAGATCAAACAGGTACTTTCAGAGGTAGAAACTCAAACTTCAACGGTGAAGGTTTCTCACGTCAAACATTTGATGTTAACTCTGTAAGCCAAAGTGATTTCAACAAATGGGTGAAAAAAGCTCAAAGTAAGAAAACGTTAGATCAAGATACATTTGATAAACAAATCTTACCAAGCACACCTAACAAAGAATTAACGTTTAATGGTACTCATATGGCGTTCGTTGACCCTGCAGCTGATCCTGAGTATATCTTCTACGCATACAAACGTTATAACTACGTTCAGAAAGATCCTAACTTCGTTGACGAAAAAGATCTTTATAAAGATGTAAAAGATAAACCAGTGAAACCAGCACGTAAGGTTACTATTTCAAACGCTAACTACAAACGTCATGGTATGACACCAATGATTCTTGGCAACAATGAAAAATACGACAATGAATTCAAGAAGAAAGAAAAACACAATTCTAAGGAAATGGAAAAAATTTCCAAAGAAGCAAAAGACGATAGTCCGTCTAAAAAAGATGATCATGGAGGTGGACATTAATGAATTTTCCATGGGATCAATTAATCGTTAAAGGTAACTGGATGATTACAATGGCACAAATTGGTGCGCCATTCTTAGTTATCGGCCTTATAGCGGTAATTACGTATTTCAAATTATGGAAATATCTTTATAAAGAATGGTTCACATCCGTAGACCATAAAAAAATCGGTGTTATGTATTTAATCTGTGCCGTATTAATGTTCGTCCGTGGTGGTATTGACGCGTTACTTATTCGTACGCAATTAACTATTCCAGATAACAAATTCTTGGAATCAAATCACTACAATGAAATTTTCAGTACGCACGGCGTTATCATGATTATATTCATGGCTATGCCATTTATCTTTGGTTTATGGAATATTGTTGTTCCTTTACAAATTGGTGCACGTGATGTTGCCTTCCCTGTAATGAACAACGTAAGTTTCTGGCTATTCTTTGCTGGTATGATTTTATTCAACCTATCATTTATCATAGGTGGATCACCAGCTGCTGGTTGGACAAACTATGCACCACTTGCTGGTGAATTTAGTCCTGGTCCAGGTGTTAACTACTATCTAGTTGCAATTCAAATCTCCGGTTTAGGTACTTTAATGACCGGTATCAACTTCTTTGTAACAATCTTAAGATGTAAAACACCAACAATGAAGTTTATGCAAATGCCAATGTTTACTGTAACAACATTCATTACTACTTTAATCGTTATCTTAGCTTTCCCTGTATTAACAGTGGCTTTAGCTTTAATGACAGTAGATAGAGTGTTTGGAACAGCATTCTTTACAGTTGCAGATGGCGGTATGCCTATGTTATGGGCGAACTTCTTCTGGGTATGGGGGCACCCTGAAGTATATATCGTTATCTTACCTGCATTTGGTATTTACTCTGAAATTATTCCAACATTTGCGCGTAAACGCTTGTTCGGTCATCAAAGCATGGTCTGGGCAACTGCTGGTATCGCGTTCTTAAGTTTCTTAGTTTGGGTTCACCATTTCTTCACAATGGGTAATGGTGCTTTAATCAACTCATTCTTCTCAATTTCAACAATGTTAATCGGTGTACCTACCGGCGTTAAGCTATTCAACTGGCTATTAACATTGTATAAAGGTCGAATTACTTTTGAGTCACCGATGTTATTCTCATTAGCATTCATCCCTAACTTCCTATTAGGTGGGGTTACTGGTGTAATGTTAGCGATGGCATCAGCTGACTATCAATATCACAACACTTATTTCTTAGTAGCTCACTTCCACTATACATTGGTTACTGGTGTAGTATTTGCCTGCTTAGCTGGTTTAATCTTCTGGTATCCAAAAATGATGGGCTACAAATTAAACGAAACGTTAAACAAATGGTGCTTCTGGTTCTTCATGATCGGATTTAACGTTTGTTTCTTACCACAATTCATCCTTGGATTAGATGGTATGCCACGTCGTTTATACACTTATATGCCTTCTGATGGTTGGTTCTTATTGAACTTCATTTCAACTATCGGTGCTTTATTAATGGCAATTGGTTTCTTATTCTTAGTGGTAAGCATTGTTTACAGTCACATTAAAGCGCCACGTGAAGCTACAGGCGATAACTGGGATGGCCTTGGTCGTACATTAGAGTGGACTACTGCTTCAGCAATTCCACCTAAATACAACTTTGCTGTCACTCCAAATTGGAATGACTATGATACATTTGTAGATATGAAGGAACATGGTCGTCATTATTTAGACAACCATAATTACAAAGATATTCATATGCCAAATGACACTCCAGTTGGTTTCTGGATGGGTATCTTCTTCACAATTGGTGGTTTCTTCTTAATCTTTGAAACAATCATTCCAGCGGCTATCTGCTTAGCAGGTATCTTTGGTACTATGATTTGGAGAAGTTTCCAAATCGACCACGGTTACCATATCCCTGCTTCTGAAGTAGCTGAAACTGAGGCTCGTTTAAGAGAAGCACGAATTAAAGAAAGGGAGGCTGTAAGTCATGAGTCATGATACTAATACAATCGATTCACGTACGCATGAAGGCGAATTAAATAAACTTGGCTTTTGGATTTTCCTTACAGCCGAATTCGCGTTATTCGGTACCCTATTCGCAACGTTATTAACTTTGCAACACGGTGGCGATTACGCTGGCAAGATGACTACAGAATTATTTGAATTACCATTAGTTTTAATAATGACATTTGCGTTATTATTAAGTTCATATACATGTGGTATTGCAATTTACTACATGCGTAAAGAAAAACAAAACTTAATGATGTTTTGGATGATTCTTACTGTACTACTAGGGCTTGTATTCGTAGGTTTCGAAATCTACGAATTCGCACATTATGCAACTGAAGGTGTTAACCCTACTATTGGTTCCTTCTGGTCTAGTTTCTTTATTCTTTTAGGAACTCATGGTTGTCACGTTTCAGTTGGTATTGTTTGGATTATTTGTTTATTAATTCAAATTGGTACTCGTGGTTTGGATTCATATAATGCTCCAAAATTATTTATAGTAAGTTTATACTGGCACTTCTTAGATGTTGTTTGGATCTTCATCTTCACTGCCGTATATATGATAGGGATGGTGTATAGCGGATGAATACAATCGTAAAACATACTGTCGGATTTATTGCTTCTATCGTATTAACGCTTTTAGCAGTTTTCGTAACTCTATACACATCAATGACTTTCCATGCTAAAGTAACAATTATTTTTGGATTTGCATTTATCCAAGCTGCAGTTCAATTATTAATGTTCATGCACTTGACTGAAGGTAAAGACGGTCGTGTGCAATCATTCAAAGTTATCTTTGCAATTATCATAACTCTTGCTATCGTTGTCGGTACGTATTGGGTTATGCAAGGTGGTCACTCACACCACTTATAAAAAGTATAGAAATCATACTTTTAGACCTGTTAGCATTTGCTAGCAGGTCTTTTTTGCGTCAAAATATAATTACTTACTATTTTTAAGGAGAAGATGAACATGACGATATCATTGATTATAGATACAGATCCTGGTATTGATGATGCGGCAGCTATTAGCTTAGCGCTCAATCACCCGCAATTAGATGTAAAAATGATTACAACGGTAAATGGTAATGTGAATATTGATAAAACAACTGCTAACGCTTTAAAATTAAAATATTTTTTCAATAGTCATGTGCCTGTTTTTAAAGGCGCATCACGTCCATTAATTTCAAATCCTGTTGATGCAGCTGAAGTTCATGGGGAATCTGGTATGGATGGCTATGATTTTAAATCTCCTACAGATGAAAAAATTTCACCTATGAACGCTATCGAAGCCATGAAAAATGTATTAAAGGAAAGCACTTCCCCCATTACTATTGTTGCTATTGGACCATTAACAAATATTGCGCTTCTACTTGCTACCTATCCAGAAATCAAATCAAAGATTAAGCAAATTGTAATTATGGGTGGTAGTAGCGGCAGAGGTAACGTTACACCTCTTGCAGAATTTAATATATATTGCGACCCTGAAGCAGCTAATATTGTTTTTAACTCTCAACTTCCTTTGGTTATGATTGGATTAGATTTAGCACGTCAAGCCATGTTTTCCCATGAATTTATAGAAAAAATAAAAGCAACGAATCAGACTGGTGATATGTTATCTCAATTGTTCCAACATTATCGAACTGAAAATGTTCATGAAGGTCTCAAATTATATGATGTATTCACTATTTTATATTTAATAGATGCTGATCTATTTAATGTATTTGATGCAAATGTTCAAATAGAATTACAAGGTATACTTACTAAAGGGGCAACTGTTGTAGACTTTAATTCAATAGAACCTAACTGTCAGGTTGTTCATTCCCCTATTTCAAATTATTATCAACATGCGTTTTTACAAGCGCTTGCTCATTGTAAATAAATCAAAAACGCACATGTCGTATGTCTCATAGACAACAACATGTGCGTTTATATTTATATCATTATCATTACTTCACTTGAATTCCAGGAACATTATATTGCTTTTTCTGATGAAGCATATCATAGAATACATGTTTCATTTTATTCTCATTTGTTTCATCTGCTGTTTCGCCTTCAACAGTTAAGTTGCTTGCTAATATCACGATATATTTATCATTGTAATATACTGTGAATTTTTGTCCGAAGAATACACCATTGACTCGGTTCATGGTTGGCGTAACATAAAAACCGTATCGGTATTCCTTAGGATATTGTTTTGTACCAAATTCATGAAGTAATGGATTCGTTACATCCGCATCAAATATTTTATAATGTTGTAAAGCAAGTATTAATTGCCCCATATCATGAGGTGCCATATATAAATTACCTGCACCATAATATTGATCAAGAATTTTAGGATGCATTAAAGAGAATTTATTATGATTGATTTTATAACCCCTAGCCATATACTTTTGATATACTTTCTCATCAAAGAAAGCACTATGTTTTAATTTAAAAGGATTGGCTAGTCTACTATAATAATTTTCAACATAAGGTTTATGAGTTACTTTTTCAATTACTTTCGCAAGGACTAAATAATTGCCATCATTATATTGATGCTTATGATAAAATTTGTCATCAATGCCTTTTTGCTGAATTGATTTAACAGCTTGATCTAGATTTTTAATATTTGTAGATGCTTCATATTTATGTAGACCACTCTCATGTAGCATCAAATCTTTTAGCGTTATCTCTTTGCTTGTTTTAAACCAAGGTAAGTATTTTGTCACGGGGTCATTGATATTGACCTTATTTTCAACTTCAAGTTGTTTTAACATTAATCCAGTAGTGAATTTTTGAGAAGACCCAATTAAATACATCGTATTAGCTGAATTTTTTTCACCATTTTCGAAGTTTTTAAATCCATAACCTTTATCTAATTTAACTTTTCCGTTTTCAAATACAGTTGCAGTTCCATTAAAGTTAGTTGCTTTCAAATAATTATTGATATCTTTGTATACAGGATTTTTCTTATCCATCACATTTTTTAGTTTCTTAGGTGCCTTCTCATGTTTATCTTTTTTCAATATGTAAGTTTCATTATCGTTTTTTTGAAAAATACGACTGTCTGTTTGTAAGTATTCGCTCCATTTTCTCCCAAATATAATCATTAATACAATAAGTATTACTAATACTATTATGAAAAATATAATTTTAGTCTTATTCAGTTTCATGTTATTATTTGCCTCACCTGTTAATATCAATATTTTTCTTCAATATAAAATTTTGATATTATGACAATCATTTTTTATATCCATAATACTCCTAGAAAAATATTTAAATTAATCTATTATTTTTTTCTTTCTCAAATACAGAAGTAACACAACACTATCTTATTCAATTTTAAACTTACTTACACCATCCCCTTTTTAATCAGAAAATCAACTATAATATTAATGCACACTTATCAAGTAAATGAAATATAGTTAGTTAGTATAGTATTCATTTTATACACTATGCATAATTATAACGTATATCCCTTTTTAAATCACTTTAATTAAATGATACCTCTATAAAAAATTATTTCCATTGTACTTTAGTACCATAAAGCTAAAATGTGTATTAAAATTTTATTAAAGTGCGCAGATATATTACTAAATGTGTGTACGTAGTCTACTAAAAATATGTTCTTCAATTTAATCATTTATCAATACTTAACAGCTAGTCATCGAAAAATAAAATCATAGTATATAAATAAGGTATAATTATGCAAAATAATATGCATTGCTAAAAGATATAATCAAGAAGTCTATAAACCATTAACTCTATATCACATACTCATTCAATTATTTGTTACATAATAATCAATTTCAGTTTTTTTCTATAAATTCACAATAAATATAACTCTCTTATCACACTTAATACTTGGAATCATTTATAATATGAGATGTAAATTAAATTTTAAGAATGTAATAATTTTGTATATGTATGTGTTGTAATTTTAACTATAAAGTAATACAATTTAAGGCTATAGTGTGGAAAATAAATAACAACGATACCAAGAAACAACATAACTTTTAATAAAATAAAAAAATAAGTTTATACTATTTAGGAGCAACAAATATGAATAAATTTTTTAAATTCTTTTTAATTCTACTAACCTTCGCTCTTATTGCAATTCCTGTTGTTTTTGCTAATAATCTTTTCAAATCATCGGAGAAAGCATTTGAATCTTCTCAAGATAAAAGTAACGCTGATCGGCAATCTAACTTAAGAAGTTCAAAAATCGACCCTGAAAAAGATCCAATCTCTATCTTATTCTTAGGTATCGATGATAATGAAGGCCGTGAAAAAAATGGTCAGAGTTTGGAGCATTCAAGATCAGATGCAATGATTTTGTCCACTTTCAATCAAGAAAAACATCAAATCAGAATGTTAAGTATACCTCGTGATACAATTAGTTATATCCCTAAAGTAGGCTATTATGACAAAATAACTCACGCTCACGCATATGGAGGGCCTATTGCTGCTATGGATTCAGTAGAAGCAACAATGAATGTACCCGTTGATTATTATGCACGTGTTAATATGAAGGCATTCGTTCAAGCTGTTGATGAACTCGGTGGTATATATTATGACGTACCCTATAATTTAAATGAACCAAATAGTGATGATACTGGAAGAATTAAAATTAAGAAAGGCTACCAAAAGTTAAATGGTGATGAAGCTTTAGCTGTTGCTAGAACACGCCACCATGATTCTGATTTAAAACGTGGTCAACGTCAAATGGACTTAATTAAAATCTTATTCCAAAAAGCACAGACACTAGATTCATTTGATAAGTTAGACGAAGTCATTAGTATTGTAGGAAAAAATGCAAAACATAACTTAACTAAATCTGAAATTAAATCATTAGCTAAAATGTATTTATCTGATAGTGTAGAGATGAAAAAATCACAACTAGAAGGTAAAGACGATATGTTAGATAATATTTATTATTACAATCCGAGCATTAAGAGCATTCAAAAATATTCAAATATCTTGCGCTCTGATTTAGGGTTATCTAAAATTACAGATAAAGATGACTTCTTAAATCAAAGAGTCATTGACCATTATGGTTCATTAGTTCCATTAACTAAACTAGATGACTCGTTATTAAGAAAAGCACAAAATGATACAACAGATAAAAAGCATAAAAAAGATAACAGTAACGACACGAATCAACAATCAGATAATAACAATGAGCAATCTCAAAGCAACGATATGAACGAACAACAACCAAATGAAACAGTTAATAATCAAAACAATCAACAATCGACACAACAAGGTCAAGAAATTGATACAACTGCTTATTAATCCAGTTATATAGTGATATGAAAGGAGTTGCTAAGATGTCACGAAAAACATATGAAAAGATAGCCAATATCAATGGTATGTTTAATGTTTTAGAACAACAAATTATTCATAGTAAAGACATGGCTTTATTTAGAAATGAATTTTTCTATGTGAATCATGAACATAGAGAAAATTATGAAGCACTACTTATTTATTATAAAGAAAGTAATCATAATCCCGTTGTAGATGGTGCATGTTACATCGTAGCGCTTCCAGAAATTTTTAATAAAGTTGATATTTTCGAATCAGAACTACCATTTTCTTGGGTATATGATGAAAATGGTATAACCGAAGAAATGAAAAGTATTAGTGTTCCCTTACAATATTTAATTGCGGCAGCACTTGAGGTAACGGATGTAACACTATTTAAACCATCAGGGTTTACGATGGGAATGAATAATTGGAATATAGCTCAAATGAGAATATTTTGGCAATATACCGCAATTATTAGAAAAGAAGCTTTATAAAATAACAGATTATCATAGGGAAGAAGACATCAAACCATTCGTCTTCTTCCCTATTTTATATCCAAAGGAGATTAAATATGTTTAATGAAGTGACAAATGATCAAATGTTACAAGATTGTTTTAAAATTAGAAAAGAGGTGTTTGTTAAAGAACAACATGTTCCAGAAGACAATGAAATTGATAAATATGAAAACGAGGCAATACATATTATTGGTTACAACGAAGATAATCTACCAATTGCTACGGCACGCATACGAATGTTAAATGAAGAAATAGGTAAAGTTGAACGTGTTGCAATTCTAAAAGAATATAGAGGCTTAGGTTTAGGTTTAAAATTATTACAATTTGTGGAAAAAATTGCTCATACATATCAACTTACATTCTTAACGATGCACGCACAATATTATGCTATACCATTCTATGAAAAGTTAGGTTATAGCACTTCAGGACAACCATTTTATGAAGAAAATATTAAACATATTGTTATGGATAAAAATATGAATACTTGATGGCTAAATCTCACTAAATATTTTGTAATATTTCATTAAACTCAAATTAATAATTTTTATGAAATTACTTGCGTACCATCAATGTTTAAAGCCCTTACATCTCTGCCACACCAAATTTTTATAGGTTAAAATTCTATTACAAATCTGTTAAAAGACGTACACGTACCTATTCTCATACTATAATTAATACAAATTCAAAAGATACAAGGAGTAATTATATAATGACGAAAAAATTCAATTACAAATTACCGTCAATGGTTGCAGTAACTTTATTGGGAACAGCATTTACGGCTCACCATGCAGATGCAGCAGAAACAGCACAAGATCAAACAAAAAATAAAAATGTACTGGATGACCAAGCAACACTAAAACAAGCTAATAATGCCAAACAAGAAGTGAGTAATCCTACACAAAATATTTCTGGTACTCAAACTTATCAAGATCCAACTAAAGTCAAACCAGTAAAAACTACTTCTACAGAAAATAATGATGCATCAATTAATCAACAGAAGACTGAAAATGCTTCTACTAATGAAAATACAAATGTAAAAGCTCAAACTACAGATGCGTCAAATCAAAATAATAATCAAATCGATGAAAATTCAACTAGTGCAGAAACTCAGAAACAAGAAGAGTCAAATAAAGACCTCGAAAACAATGAAAATCAATCTTTACAACAAGATTCAACTAAAGAGAATAATCAAGAGGTTGCTCAGCAAAATGCTAGACAAAACGCTTCAACTACACAAGAAAAAGCGACTGAGACTACAACTCAAAATCAATCTCAAGAACAAGCTCAAACAACTAGTCAAAGTGCTAAACAAGCCGTTAAAGATAATGGTGGTTACAGTTTAGATGATGATGAAGATGATGTAGACGATGAATCTAATTCAGTTGGCGCTTCACAAAAGACACAAGCAATTCAACAATCTAAAGAAAATGTTGCTACAAGTACTGATACTAAAACGCAGTCAGCAACACCTAAAGCTAATGAGTTAAAGGCAAATAACGTGTCTAATGAATCTGCTAAGGTATCATCTACTCAGTCTAATGACAATGCTACTAAAGAAAATGCTAAACAAGTCACTACATTCAATTCAGTAGCTAAACCAAGAATGATGTATGCAACTGCTAATAGAGCAACTTCATCATTACCAAAGTATCAACCACAAGTGAAATCTTCAATAAATGATTATATTCGTAAAAAGAACTTTAAAGCACCACAAATCGAAGAAGATTATTCATCATACTTCCCTAAATATGGCTATAGAAATGGTGTAGGCCGTCCAGAAGGTATTGTGGTACATGATACAGCAAATGAAAATTCTACTATTACTGGCGAAATCAACTACATGAAAAATAATTACAACTCAGCTTTCGTACATGCATTTGTAGATGGTAACCGTATTATTGAAACTGCACCTACTGATTATTTATCATGGGGTGCTGGTCCAAATGCGAATGACCGTTTTATCAACGTTGAAATCGTCCATACACATGATTATGATTCATTTGCGCGTTCTATGAACAACTATGCTGATTATGCAGCAACACAATTACAATACTATGGTTTAAAACCGAATAGCGCTGAAAATGACGGAAGTGGTACAGTATGGACTCACGCAGCTATTAGTAGATGGTTAGGTGGAACAGACCATGCTGATCCACACGGATACTTACAACAACATAATTATAGTTACAACGAATTATATGATTTAATTAATGAAAAATATCAAATCAAGATGGGACAAGTAGCACCTTGGGGGACAACAACTACTACAAAACCATCTACAGGTGGTTCAACAACAAAACCATCAACAAATGATAAATTAACAGTTGCCGCTAATAGCGGTATGGCTCAAATTAAACCAACTAATAATGGTTTATATACAACTGTTTATGATAAAAAAGGCCACTCTACTAACCAAGTTCAAAAAGCATTGTCTGTAACCAAAACAGCTACTCTAGGTAGTAATAAATTCTACCTTGTACAAGATTATAATACTGGTGAAAAATTTGGTTGGGTTAAACAAGGTGATGTTGTTTATAACACTGCTAAATCACCTGTTAAAGTAAATCAATCTTACAATGTTAAACCTGGTACTAAAGCTTATACAGTTCCTTGGGGCACAGATAAACAAGTTGCAGGTACTGTATCTGGTAAAGGTAACCAAACTTTTAAAGCTACAAAACAACAACAAATTGATAAAGCTATTTACTTATATGGTTCTGTTAATGGTGTAAATGGATGGATTAGTAAAAGTTTCTTAACAACACCATCAACATCTAATACAACTAAACCTACTACGCCTTCTAAACCAGCAACTAACAATCAATTAACTGTCGCTGCTAATAACGGTGTAGCTCAAATCAAGACATCAAACAGTGGTGTTTATACAACAGTTTACGATAAAACAGGTAAATCAACTGTCCAAGTTCAAAAAACATTAGCAATTTCAAAAACAGCTACTTTAGGTAATGATAAATTCTACCTTGTACAAGATTATAATACAGGTAAAAAATACGGATGGGTTAAACAAAGTGATGTTACTTACAACACAGCTAAAGCCCCTATTTCTATAAATCAATCTTATAATGTTAAACCTGGTACAAAAGCTTATACAGTACCTTGGGGTACGTTTAAACAAGAAGCTGGTACAGTTTCAGGTAAAGGCAATCAAACTTTTAAAGCTACTAAGCAACAACAAATTGACAAAGCTACTTACTTATATGGCACTGTCAATGGTATCTCTGGCTGGATTAGCAAATATTATTTAACTGAGCCTACTGCTACAAGAGCTGCATTTGCACAACCTAAAATGGCTACTAAATCTAATGTTGCAACTAATAATGAAGCAGCTAAAGCTCAATCACCAACTAATGTGAATACAACACAAGCCACAAAACAAATTGGTCAAGTGAAAGCTAATAATGCTGGTATCCGTAGTTCTGTATACGATAAAACTGCTAAGAGTGGTACTAAATATGCTGACCGTACCTTCACTATTTCTAAACAAAGAACCGAAGGCGATCAAACATACGTATTATTGCAAAATACAGCTTCAAATACACCTTTAGGCTGGGTTAATATCAATGACGTCGACGTTCAGAACTTAGGTAATGAAGCCAAATTATCAGGTCAATATAAAGTTAATAACAATAACAATGGCCTTTATTCAATAGCTTGGGGTACTAAAAATCAACAATTATTACCTGCTAGTCAATTAGCAAATCAAACATTTAATGCTTCAAAAGCGGTATATGTTGGTAAAGAAAAATATTTATATGGTACTGTAAATAATCGTACTGGCTGGATTGCTGCTAAAGATTTAGAACAAGCAAACTCAAATAATCCAGCAACACCTTATAACTACACTTTCGTTATCAAAAATAACCATGGCTATTATTACGACGAACCAAGTGCTAAAAATGGCTATTCTTTAAAAACATATTTTGAGAAACCATTTGTAGTTATTAAACAAAAACAACAAAATGGTGTGACTTGGTATTATGGTAAACTTACTAATGGTAAATACGTATGGATTAAAGAAAGTGATTTAACAAAAGAATTAGTTAAATATTCAAATACAGGTCGTACATTAAATCAAATGGCATCAATCCAAAATAACTTAAGTTTTGGTCCACAAGTTCAAAGAACTCCTGGTGTATGGTCAAACGCGACATTTGGCGAGACTAAAAATGCAATGGATTCAAATAAACTTGCTAAAGATCCAGTTTCTAAATATCAATTTTTACGTTTAGATCAACCACAATATTTATCTGAAGCTACACTAAATAAATTATTAAAAGGTAAAGGTGTTCTTGAAAATCAAGGTGCTGCATTTAGTCAAGCTGCTAAGCAATATGGACTAAATGAAATTTATTTAATTTCACATGCCTTATTAGAAACAGGTAATGGTCAATCTCAATTAGCTAAAGGTGCTAATATAACAAACGGTGTGGTTAATACACGTTCTACAACTAAATATCATAATGTATTCGGTATTGCTGCATTTGACTACAATGCTTTAGGTGAAGGTGTAAAATTTGCTAAAGCATCTGGATGGAATTCTGTTTCAAAAGCAATTATTGGTGGCGCTAAATTCATCGGTAATTCTTATGTGAAAGCTGGTCAAAATACTTTATATAAAATGCGTTGGAATCCAGAAAATCCAGGTACACACCAATATGCAACAGATATTAATTGGGCTGAGTCAAATGCACAAGTATTAAAAGGTTTATATGATCAAATTGGTGAAGTTGGTAAATTCTTCGATATTCCAAAATTCAAAGCCTAATTTAATACAACATTACGAGGTAAATCCTTGATAAAAAGCCAGTAGATGAATTCATCTACTGGCTTTTATTTACATATTAAAAGAGATCACCCTAGCCTATGTAGGATGATCTTCATTACAACAACATTGATACACAGTTATGATTAAATATAACTATGACGACTATTCAACTTATTTAATAGTTGGTTTAAATTCTCAATTTCACTTTCTGATAAACATTGGCATCGGGCTTCTATTAACTCACAACGTGCTGTATTAATCTGTTTAATAAGTGCGCGTGCTTCATCAGTAAGTACAAGTTCCTTACATCTTAAATCTTCATGTGATTGGTGACTTGTAATATAGCCTTTCAATACAAGTTTCTTAATCCATCTTGAGACAATGGATTGTTCTCTACTCACTTTCATTGTTAAGTCATATTGAGATAAACGGTCATAATTGTACAATATACGTAGTAATTCTAATTGTTCTGATGTAATGTCTGTTCTTTGTCCAAAGCGTCGGTTAACTATATTTAAATCATTGTTAGTAAGTGTGATAAGTTTTTCAAGTTGTTTATACATGCTGTTCTACTCCACTTTATTTAGTTGATAATATTATATGCTTTTTTTATAAGATATACAATAGGATTTTATGCTAAGGTCAAAATCGTTGCATAATTGCCATAAAATATAATAAATTAAGTACAGTCAAACATGAAAAAGGAGACATTTATATGCCTTCCATCAAGGAAAGGGATTATTTCTTTGATAATGCCCGAGCTATACTAATATTTTTAGTGGTGCTAGGACACCTATTACAGCCTTATACATCAGAAGATAAATACTTATCTGCATTATATCTTGTTATTTATAGTTTCCATATGCCAACATTCTTATTTATTTCAGGATATTTTGCGAAAAATTTGGATAAACCCTATTATCTAGAACATATTGCTAAAAAATTATTATTACCTTACTTTATATTTTTCGCATTTTACTCAGTTTATTATTTCTTAACTGGTAAAAGCGATAGCTTACAATTGGATCCATTCAATCCAGTCTTTGCATTGTGGTTCTTACTAACATTATTCTTCTTCCACGTTGTACTTGTTATTGTAAGAAGATATAATCCAATGATTGTGTTAGGAACCTCTTTACTTGTTTCAATTTTTGCTGGATTCTCAGCTAATATTGATGAATATATGAGCATTTCTCGTACTATTGTATTTTTCCCAATTTTTTATTTAGGACATTTATTTACTCAACAACAAAGTATGGTAATTAGAAGTAAAAAATGGGTGCCTATTTCTATAGTTGTATTTGTCCTTTATTTTATTGGGTATCTTATACATCCAATAAATGCAGATTGGTTGCTAGGAAGTTCACCTTATACGTCACTTGAACAAAATGCCGAAGATGTATATAGTCCACTCAAACGTTTATTACTTTATGCTGTAATACTAACTTCGATGTTTGCTTTTTTAAATTTAACATCTCAAAAATTACGCTTTTACACTTATATAGGTAGTCGAACGATGTATGTGTATTTATTACATGGTTTAATTATTGGTATTATCCGTGGATTCGGACTTTATCCATTCAAGTCACACGTTTCTATAATGACGTATTTATTTTTAATTTTATCTTCAGGAATAATTGTTTATCTTTTATCCAACCGATTTATATGTAAATGGACAAATCCAATTATTAACTTGAAATCCCCTTCTAAATTTAAAGGGTAAAAATCACTATAAAATTTTTGTTTTTATACCAAAATGTAGTACTAAAAAATATGTTATGATAGTAATAATTTGAAAGAATTATACGACTATTCAAACAATTCGTAGTACTATATTTTGGTATTTTTTAGAGGAGTTAAGATATATGAAATTACAATTGAACGAGCAATCTAAATTTTTAAGAGCACCTAGTATTCGTCAATTTTCTAATCGTATGCAGCATATTGAAGACTGTATTAATCTAACAATTGGACAACCTGATTTTTCTATGCCAGAGGTTGTTAAAAAAGCTTATATCAAAGCTATTGAAGACAATAAAACAACATATTCTCATAATAAAGGTTTACCTGAAACAAGACAGGCAATCAGTCAGTACTTTAACAATAAATATGGGTTCAACTATAATGTAGATGAAATTATCGTAACTAATGGGGCTAGTGAAGCATTAGATACTGCTTTAAGAAGCATCATTAATCCAGGGGACGAAATTTTAATTCCTGGACCTACTTATGCTGGTTACATTCCTTTAATCCAAACTTTAGGAGGGAAACCTGTATTTATTGATACATCGACCTCTGCTTTTAAAATCACACCTGAATTAATCGAACAATATATCTCAAGTCAAACTAAGGCAATTTTGCTTAATTATCCAACTAATCCTACAGGCGTGACCCTATCCAAATCAGAAGTTAAAGCGATTGCGGAAACATTATCTAATCATGAGATATTTATTATTAGTGATGAAATATATGCTGAAAATACCTTTAATGGCCAACATACTTCATTTGCTGAATTTGATATCATTAGAGATCAACTACTACTTATAGGTGGTTTAAGTAAATCACATTCTGCTACGGGCATTCGTATCGGTTTCTTAATGGGACCAGAGTATTTAATTGAAAAATTAACATTCATGCATGCTTATAATTGCATTTGTGCTAATGTCCCTGCACAACATGCGTGTATCGCTGCATTAACTGAAGGTTTAGAAGCACCTCAATATATGAACCAAGCATATATTGAACGTCGAGATTATTTGATCAATGCATTAACATCATTAGGGTTTGAATTGAATGCTAAACCTGAAGGTGCCTTTTACATTTTTCCGAGTATTAAAAAATACACAGAAGATGATTTTAACTTCTGTGTCGATGTTTTAGAAAAAGCACACGTTGCTATGGTACCTGGTTCATCCTTCACAGATATTGGTAAAGGACATGTTCGTATTTCTTACGCTTACGATATGGCCTTACTTAAGGAAGGTATGAAGCGTTTAGAAACATATTTAAAAACGTACTATCCAACTCAATTGACTAAATAAATAAAAACCACTTGTTGTTATTAAGAGATGCATTTATCATCGCTTATAACAATCAAGTGGTTTTCTTATGAGATCCTATGGGAATTTAGGGAATTGGTCAAAGTCTGGATCACGTTTTTCTTTAAATGCGTCACGACCTTCTTTAGCTTCATCAGTTGTATAATAAAGTAAAGTTGCATCGCCTGCCATTTGTTGCAAACCAGCTAATCCGTCTGTATCTGCATTCATTGCAGCTTTTAAGAAACGTAAAGCAGTTGGTGAATGTTTCATGATATCTTGACACCATGCAACTGTTTCATCTTCTACTTTATCTAATGGGACTACTGTGTTAACTAAGCCCATATCTAATGCTTCTTGTGCATTATATTGACGGCATAAGTACCATATTTCTCTTGCTTTTTTGTGACCAACGATTCTAGCTAAATAGCCTGAACCATAACCAGCATCAAATGAACCTACTTTTGGACCTGTTTGACCAAAAATCGCATTATCTGCTGCAATAGTTAAATCACATACAACATTTAATACGTTACCGCCACCGATAGCATAACCACGTACCATTGCTATAACTGGTTTAGGAATAACGCGGATTAAACGTTGTAAATCTAAAACATTTAAACGAGGGATTTCGTCTTCGCCAACGTAACCACCATGTCCACGTTTCTTTTGATCTCCACCTGAACAGAATGCTTTATCTCCTTCTCCTGTTAAGATAATCACTGAAACATTCTGATCATCACGTGCACGTGAAAATGCATCAATCATTTCAGCTACTGTCTTAGGAGTGAATGCATTACGTACTTCTGGACGATTGATAGTTACCTTTGCAATACCTTCGAAAAATTCATATTTAATTTCATCATATTCTCTAAGTGTTTCCCACTGTCTAGTCATTTTGCTCCTCCTTTAAAAAACCTAATATTATTGTATCAAATTCCGTGCTATCTTCCACATGAATTGTATGTCCTACATCAGAAACTATTGTTTTTCTGCTATTAACAATTGAATCTTTCAATTTTTGTGCAATTTTTACAAACTTCTCATCTAGCTCGCCTGCCATAATATAAGTTGGTATATCGACTTGTGATAGTAATGGCCATAAATTAGGCATATGTCCTGTACCATAATCTCGTAAAGCTTTTGCTAATCGGTGAGGATTCTGACTCATTCTATTATCACGAATTTGCTTTTTAACTGATTTATCTAAGTCATACTGTGATTGGAACAGTGGTAATCGTTCCCAATCATTGACAAATATTTCTAACCCAGCTATTTCTAGCACTTTCGTTCTTGCAGCATCTACTTGTTGTCTCTCAATTCGATCTTCTTCACTTTGAATACCTGGTGATGTGCTTTCTAATATTAAACCTGCAAGTTCTATCGAACCATGCAACGCATAATATAAAGCTACCCTACCTCCCATTGAATAACCAAATAAATACAACTGGTATTGTTGATATTCGGATAAAACTTGATTCAATGCTTGATTAATAAAATCAAAGCTCCATTCTATATCCATTGAAGTTCCATCTTCTCCATGACCAGGTAAATCAACTACCAATACGTTAGTTTGTTCGGTTAACTTATCAATATGATTATCGAAAGTTGTGCCATCGCTAATAAATCCGTGTAACAAAACTATCAATTGCTTCGATGATGACTTTGATTGATAAAAATTATGATATAACATTAATCATTTCACTCAATTTCTTATATAAAATTTGATGTTGTTGTAAATTATCTTCTCTATCTGTGATTATTTCATAAACATTCGAACCTAATTCAGATAACGATTCATATTTAAAATCATTTAAATGCTCAAAACGCTTAAAATTAAAGTCATACAACAATGCCGCATGTTCAAAATCTAAACCAGTTGGCGTTCCGAATAATCTCTCGAAATATGCTTCTGCTGATGCTTTTTGAGGTAAATAAGAAAAAATACCCCCACCATCATTATTTAATAACACTATATTTAAATGTATGTCATTAATTTTAGACATGAGCAAGCCGTTCATATCATGATAAAAAGCTAAATCACCGATGAGTAACGTCACTTTTTTATGTACTGCCATACCTAATGCAGTAGAAACAACACCATCAATGCCATTCGCACCACGATTAGCATAAATTTCAGCTTCATTATCAAATAGTAAATTATCAATATCTCTAATTGGCATACTATTACTTACAAATAAAGCATCTTCGTTAGTTAATTTAGAAATCAATGTGCCAACATATGCCGCTTCATCAGTAGCATGTTGTAAATAATCATTGATTTCAATGCGAGCTTGCTTTTCTAATGATTGCCATTGTTGTAACCATGCTTTTCTGTCTACTGTTCTTTCTTCCATTAGCGATCTGAAAAAGTCATTAGCCGATATTTCATATGATACATCTGGCGGTACAGGAAAAACATCTATTTTATCGTTATTTTGAACTAATATTTGAAATGCTGAAGTCGATTTTAACCATTGATTTAACTTTTTAGAAATAACTGGTTTACCTACTCTAATTACGAAATCAACATCCCAATCCATACCTGCTCTATATAATAAATCATATGTTGTTATGACATTAGGATGATTATGTCGTCTTAACTGACTTAGTGGATCTGCCAACACTGGTATATCGAAAATCGTTGAATAAGTTAAAATTTGGTCTACCTCTTGATGTTGCATATCTCCAACAATAATTAAACCTTTAGACTTTTCAATTTTATCCTTAATTGGATCAACATGTATCATTTTTTGATAATGAGGTAATGTTTTTGTTTCTGATTTCAATAATTCTGTTCTATCTAAATCAGGTGTTAATGGCTCTCTAAATGGCATATTAAAATGAATCGGTCCTTTATGTGGACCATAAAGGTACTGACTAGCAATTTGCATTTGGTAATGTATCGTATCTAGCATATTTGTAGTACCGTCAGCAATTGGCATATCAAATTGGAAATTAACATAATTACTGAACATATTGACTTGATTGATAGCTTGTGGTGCACCTACACTTCTTAATTCATGTGGTCGATCACTCGTTAATACAATCAGAGGTATACGACTAATTTGACTTTCTGCAATTGCCGGTGTGTAGTTAGCCGCCGCTGTACCAGACGTACATAAAATAGCAACAGGTCTTTGACTACCCTTGATTAAACCTAATGCAAAAAATGCCGCACTACGTTCATCAGGATGAATCCAAGTTTTGATGTTAGGATGTGCTTCTAATGCAATAGCTAACGGAGTCGAACGCGACCCCGGGCTAATCACAACTTCTTTCACACCATATGCAAATAGTTCTGATGCAAATGTAAAGACCTGTGTCGTCAAAGCTTCATTTTTATTACTCATGTTTATCTACTCCTAAAGCATTCATCATTGGTGAAAATTTTACAGCTGTTTCAGCAATCTCGCTATCTGGATCAGAATCTTTAACTATGCCACATCCAGCAAATAATGTTGCTTGATCGCCTTTTATCAACATAGATCGAATGGCTACTATAAATTCACAATCATCATAGACATCTATATATCCTACAGGTGAACCATATAAGCCACGCGTGCCAAATTCTTTTTGTTCTATAAATTCTAGTGCTTCATCTTTAGGATAGCCGCCTAATGCTGGTGTTGGATGCATTCGATCAATTAACCCAATATATGATTGTTCTTTTAAATTACCTTGTATTTTTGTGAATAGATGATACAAATGGTCATTTTTTAAAATGTTTGGTATTTCATTGTAGTATACATCTTCAACATATGGTTGAATATCATTCAATATACTTTCCACTACAATTTGATGTTCATTTAAATTCTTTTTATCATTTAGAAAAGCTTGTAAGTTTTCTTCATCTTCCTGTTCATTTTGAGAACGTTTAATTGTACCTGCTACTGCTTTAGTTGAAAGCACTTGATTTTCAACTTTTAATAATTGTTCAGGCGTTTGTGAAAAGAACACAGATTCATTAGATTCAAGTAAGAAGATATAACTGTTTTTTTCATTCTTTAATGCTCTAGTCAAAATATATGGAATACTTATCTCTTTATCAAATTTAATTAATCTTCTACGTGCAAGTACAATTTTCTTAGAATAGTCAATACTATTAATCGCTTCTTGTACTAAATCTCGCCATTCATCTAAATAGATATCCTCCATACGAGTAACATTCCCCAGGTGATCATCTTCCATATCGACATTGGCTTGTTCCAAATCATTGACTAATGACTTGAAAGTATCCATTTCAAATGTCTTTTTTTCAGTTGTATAAGTTATAAATGTTCGATTATTTTCAGTAGAAATCAACACCTCAGGTAGCACAAAATGATTTAATCCATATGCTCGCCATTCATCATCAGATTTATGTTTTGAAAATTGGAATCCACCACATAAACGTAAATGATGTTTCTCACTATCTGGATGAATTAACTCTATATCTTTTTTTAACGTTTCCCATTCTTTAAAGATAGACTGTTTATTTTCGAAATCATTTTCAAATTTTCGAATCGCATGATAACCGAAATATGAAGATTGATTGTCATTTAATCGCAAATAAAAACGATCGCCTGCTTGCGATTCAGTTATATGAAATAGAGTACTTGGATCTAATTGCTTGTCTAACTCTACTTCAACAGAGACCCAATCCTTAGAACTTCCATATAGCTTGTCGACAATCTCATCTTCTCTTACGTTAACAGTCATTCATCTCACTTCTTTCTTCTATATTTACTCATTAGTATATTGTATCATTTTTCAATGCTAATTTTGGTGCGAATTGCTTAATAAACACATGCAATTTTTCACGTGAATTGACCTTTATTCATAATTACTTTAAAATATGAATGTTAAAACTAAAAATTAAGAGGTTATAAAAATGTCAGATCAATATCAACAATATTCAACGGTTAAAAAGTATTGGCAATTGATGAGACCTCATACCTTAACTGCCGCAGTTGTACCAGTTCTAGTTGGGACAGCTTCAGCTAAATTATTCCTACTTGGTAGTGAAGATCATCTTAAATTCAGTCTATTCTTAGCCATGTTAATTGCTTGCTTATTAATCCAAGCGGCTACAAACATGTTTAATGAATATTATGATTTTAAAAAAGGCTTAGATGATCATACTTCTGTAGGTATCGGTGGTGCTATTGTAAGAAATGGTATGAGTCCTAAACTTGTGATGAATATCGCGATTGCTTTTTATATTATTGCCGCCTTACTAGGTATATTCTTAGCTTTCCATAGTTCATTTTGGATTATTCCAATAGGCGTTGTTTGTATGGCAATTGGTTATTTATATACAGGTGGACCAATGCCGATTTCATGGACGCCATTTGGCGAATTATTCTCAGGCGTATTTATGGGTATGATTATCATCTTATTAGCCTTTTTCATTCAAACAGGTAATGTTCAAGGACTAATCATTTGGTTAAGTATCCCTATCGTCATAACAATTGGACTTATAAACATGGCTAACAACATAAGAGATCGTGTCAAAGATAAAGCTAGTGGACGTAAAACACTACCTATTTTACTTGGTAAACGCGCCTCAGTTATCTTTATGGCCACAATGTATGTTGTCGCATATGCACTTGTAGTATTTACTGCCTTATTTAAATCTGGTGGGTCATTATTCTATTTATTAGTTTTATTGTCATTCCCAATGCCAATTAAAGCCGTAAGAAGATTTAACAAAAATGATACACCTGAGACAATGATGCCTGCCATGGCTGCTACTGGTAAAACAAATACTATTTTCGGTTTATTATATGCATTAGGCATTTATATTAGTGCATTGTTAGGTGCAATTTAATACCATTTAATTACTCGGCAATGATTACCATTCATTGTCGAGTTTTCTTTCTAATTATTTATATTTAATCATATGTCTATAAAGATGACCGTAAAGATCGATATCATTCACTGTCTTAAATCCTAATTTTTTATATAGATTTAGCGCTTTTTCATTATCATAATCACAATTTAGACTCCATTTTTTCTCAGGGTACTTCTCCAAAAGATAAGTCATCAGTTGTGTAGCTATACCTTGACCTCTATATTCAGGAAACGTAGCTACGGTTTCAATATACATCTCATCGTCCTCTGCTTCTTTCACTGGTAAAGGTGTACCATATTTACGAATATCTTCATCAAGCGGTAACTTTAACCAATTTTTCTCATAATCAAGTTCGTGTTTACCATCATATGCAATAACACAACCTGCAACTTTGCCATTGACTTCATAAACCCAAACATTTTTATAATAACTTCGATATTCTACATTAACAATACTCAACTCTAGTATGTTCATAATTCTTTCTTGGCTAATTTCATTAACTATATCTAATTCCATATCTTCCCAAATCATAAAACATAATTCAGCGATACGCTTATTATCACTAGGATGTGCTTGTCTAATCATCATATATCCTTCCTCAAAATTTGTCTTAATTTCATTATATAGAAACTACGATATAATATAAATCAAAGGACCTATTTCATATTGAATTTAGAGATTTTGATGAGAGAATTGAACTTTAAGAAGTATTTCTAAAATACATTTTTATGTTTGTTACGTGATTAATTCTTTAATCGATGAATCTTATTTTTAGGAGGTAGCAAAAAATGAGAGTTAATAAAGTCATTTATATATTAGTAGCTATTTTTTTAGGAGGTATTGGTGTTCATAAATTTTATGCTGACAAAGTCGGACAAGGTCTTTTACATCTTGCCTTCTTTTGGACAGGTATTCCAAGTATTGTAGCTATTGTTCATGCTATTATCGTCGCTTTTACTAAAAAAGCTGACAATGACGGTTACATTGTTTTTGAAAAATAATATTTACCCTATTCTAGCGATTTATTTTCCATTCACTTTTAAAACATTAAAAACGGGGTATATATTATTTATCAAGTAAAAGCAAAAGGGAGACATAATTATGATGAACATTATTAAACGTGTAGTAAGAACAATCATAACAGGTTACATTGTTAAAATTATCCGTGATTTGATTTCAGGTAAATCAAACGGAAAAAAATAAAGAATAATATATCGAGAATTACTGCCCATCAATGTATTCATTACAATTGATGGGCTTTTTTATATAAATGGTCATTTAATAAAGACAAAATCTTCCATTCGTTATATAATAAGATAAATTTTATAAGTATTATAATTTTTATTAGAAATTTAAAGTCTTTTATTCTTAATTACTTATGAAATTTACTTTTTTATTTTATAACAATCTGGAGGTCAGTCTATCAATGAGATTTGGAATTTTATTAATTAGATGGATGTTAGCGACATCTTTTTTAGTACATGGCACGTTAAAATTTGTAGACCTAGAAGGTACGATACATTTTCTAGGTTCATTAGGTTTACCCCCACTACTTGCAATTTTAATGTCAATTGGTGAAGTTGTTGGAGGTATCTTCTTGATATTTGGGATTTTAACACCGTATGTTAATGTTTTCTATATTTGTGTGATGTTAGGTTCCATATTCACCTTAAAATTAACTCGAGGATACGTTAGTGGTTATGAGTTCGAAATAATTTATATCGTAATGAATGTAGCAGTGATGAGCAGTTATAGTTGGAAAAAATGGATACAATTTTACTGATCATTTTATTTAATATTAACAGACTTTTGTAAGTATCTTATCACTTTAGGAATACAGCTTGAGTATTGCATTGATATTATAATAAAAAACACCATGATTTTAGATCAGCCCTATGGTTAGATTCTAATTTCATGGTGTTTTTATACTATGATATTCAATTATCGCCTAGCCTCATAGTTGGCTAGCTACTGTGTTCAATGTATTTCATTTTAAAGTCCACGCACTAAAGAATCTTAATTCTTCGAAGTAAATATTATAAGAAGGAAATCAACTCTTGATAAGTCAAAAATCAGTAGAAAAAATAACAGGCTGGGACATAAATATATATTTCAAGTTACATTCATATTTAGGCAGTAGT
>ERZ1023261.14-NODE-14-length-130121-cov-15.590423_pt1 | contig 130121 bp, 116 predicted proteins | sample MGYA00521234_ERZ1023261 | MGnify/ENA primary metagenome ERZ1023261 (study PRJEB32759, sample SAMN07749871) | skin metagenome | biome: transportation; feature: city; material: polyester macromolecule | host: Homo sapiens | place: Hong Kong:TC line | collected...
CACCCGGGACATCCCCGAGCGGTACGGGAAGCTCGTGCAGGGCTTCCACCCGCGCATCGGCTCCTACGGGCGCAGGCTGCTGGCCGTGGCCCCCAACCTCCTGCTGGTGGCGCTCCTGCTGGCCTACCTGGCGTACAAGCGTCCGGCGGCGACCATCACCGTCATCGCGGTGCTGCTGATCGCGGGGTCGGCGGCCGCCTGCTACTCGGTGCTGCGCCCGGCCACCGCGGCCCTGACCGAGACGCACCTGCTCAAAGCCCGGCTGATCGGGTGGACGGCGGTGCCCCGGGAGCGGATCGCGGGCACGGTGTTCGTCGCCCGGCTGCGTCCGGCGGGCGCGGATGCCGCCCGCGGGCCCTTCGCCCGGCTGCGGTCCCGCGGGGTCCCGGCCCTGTGGTTCACGGACGCGCAGGGACGCCGGCTGATGCGCTTCGACGGGCGGATCTGGGATGCGAAGACCCTGCGGGGGCTGTCGGGGAAGCTGACCCCCAGCACCGAGGTGTACGAGCTGGCCGACGTCGAGCAGATCGACGCCGCCCACCCGCACCTGATCACCTTCGCCGAGCGCCACCCTCGGTTCCGCTCCACGGTGCTGACCGTGCTCGGGGTGCTCATCCTGGTGCTCGTGCTGCTGCTGGCCTTCTGGCCGGAGCTGCTGCACGCCCAGCGCCTCGTCTGATCCCCGCAGGCCCTGCCCGAGGGGCGCCGCCCGACGCGGGCCCCGGCGGCGGGCTCCTAGACTGGCCCCATGCGTGAACCGTCTCTGTGGGAGCAGCAGGTCCAGCGGAATCCCGAGCACTCCCGGTGGTACATCCAGCGCTTCGAGGCCATGCGCGCCGCGGGCGCGGACCTGGCCGGGGAGGCCCGGACCATGGACGCCCTGCTGCCGCGCGCGGCTCTCGTGCTCGACGCCGGCGCCGGGCCCGGCCGGGTTGGCGGGCAGCTGCTGGCGCTCGGGCACCGCGTGGTCGGGGTGGATGTGGACCCGGTGCTGGTCGAGCAGGCGCGGGCGGATCATCCCGGGGCTCAGTGGCTGGTCGGGGACCTGGCGCAGCTCGGCACGGTCCTGCCCGCGGGTTACCTCGGGTCCTTCGACGGGATCGTGTGCGCGGGCAACGTGATGACCTTCCTGGCGCCCTCGACCCGGCGGGACGTGCTGGCCGGATTCGCCGCCGCCCTGAAGCCGGGGGCCCGGGCGGCGGTCGGCTTCGGCGCGGGGCGCGGCTACGGCTTCGGGGAGTTCCTCGACGACGCCCGCGCCGTCGGTCTGGAGCCGGCGACCCTGCTGGGCACGTGGGATCTGGAGCCGCTCACCCCGGACTCGGACTTCCTGGTGGCCCTGCTGCGTCGCCCGCAGGATCCGGCCCGCGACGCCGGATCGCGCACGAGCCTCCTCTGAGGGCCGGCGCCCCGCGAGACCGCACAGAAAAGCCGAGACCGCACCCGGCGGGTGCGGTCTCGGCATCTTCGTGCGGTCTCGACGTCGTCGAGACGATGGAGCGGCTGACGGGAATCGAACCCGCGTATCAGGCTTGGGAAGCGTGCGCTCTACCATTGAGCTACAGCCGCATGCGCCGTTCCGGCACCCCATGACTCTACCCCACGATCCGGAGGCGGCACAAACCGCACCCGCGGCGCGCCGGCGCCCGTGCTCTACAGTGGAACCGTGCTGATATCGGACCGTGACATCCGCCGGGAGATCGACGAGGGCCGCATCGGCCTGGACCCCTACGATCCCGCCATGCTCCAGCCCGCGAGCATCGACGTGCGCCTGGACCGCTTCTTCCGACTGTTCGACAACCACAAGTACCCCCACATCGACCCGTCCCAGGACCAGTCCGAGCTGACTCGGCTGGTGCAGACCCGGGCCGACGAGCCGTTCATCCTGCATCCGGGGGAGTTCGTGCTCGGGGCGACCTACGAGAAGGTCACCCTGCCCGACGACGTCGCCGCCCGCCTGGAGGGCAAGTCCTCCCTGGGCCGGCTCGGGCTGCTCACCCACTCCACCGCGGGCTTCATCGACCCCGGGTTCTCCGGTCACGTGACCCTCGAGCTGTCCAACATGGCAACCCTGCCGATCATGCTGTGGCCGGGCTCCAAAGTCGGGCAGCTGTGCTTCTTCCGACTGAGCTCTCCCACCGAGCACCCCTACGGCACCGGCGAGTACGGCAACCGCTACCAGGGTCAGCGCGGGCCCACCGCCTCCCGCGGCTACCTGAACTTCCACCGCACCCGCATCCCGGAATCCTCCGAGCCGAGTCCGCGGGCATGACCCCGCCGCGCGTGTTCACCCTGCGCGCCATGGGTCGGCGCGTGCAGGTGCGGGCCGAGCCGGGCGTGCCGGAGGCGTTCCTCGAGCGGCTGCGTGTGTCCTGGGCGGACTGCCTGGAGCCCGATGACGCGGTGTCCGACGACGCCGAACCGGCGGGGACCGAGTCCCCGGGCGCCGATGCCGTGCTCCGGCTGGTCGGCCCGGACCTCCCGCCCGCCGATCCCGCATCCGCTGCAGCCGCCGATGCCGATCCCGCCCCCTCCCGCCCGGAGGGCGCCGACGCCCCCGAACCCGCCCGCCTCGTGGTCGGCCCGGAGTCCACCTGGCCCGGCGCGGAGCAGTCCTTCACGACCCTGGTCACCACCACCCTGCTGGGGCTGCTGGTGGGGCGGGTCCACCTGCTGCACGCCGCGGCCCTCACGCCCCCCGAGGACGCCGTCGGGGAGGGGCCGTCGTCGGCCCTGGTGCTGGTCGGCCCCTCCGGGCGCGGCAAGACCACCGCCTCCCTGGCGCTGGCCCGGGCCGGGTGGGGCTACCTCTCGGATGAGACCGCGGTGATCGACCCCGCGGATCGGGCGGTGGCCCCCTATCCCAAGCCGCTGTCCGTGATCGAGGAGGCCGGGCGCCCCAAGGTCCAGCGCGCCGTCGGCGGAATGGGGCTGGCCGTGCGCCGCCGGGGTGCGCCGCTGGGCGGACTCGTCCTGCTGCATCGGCTCGGCCAGGAGGAGGACCCGAGCGGCCCGGTGCCGCGCATCGAGCCCCTGCCGCTGGCCGAGGGGCTGCAGGCCCTGGCCGAGCAGTCCTCCGGGCTGGAGCGGATGCCCGACGGCGTGGTCCAGCTGGCCCGGCTCGTGCAGGACACCGGCGGGGTGCGTCGGGTCCTGTACCGGGAGGCCGCGACCCTGGACCCGGTGTTGCGGGGCCTCGCCCGGGACCCTGAGGCCACCGCGGTCCGCGAGCCCTGGACCCGCATCGCCGAGGAGGAGGGGGCGCCCCGATCCGGGCGGGAGGGTCGATGGCGCCGGGCCCCCGAGACCCACGGGATCGACACCGAGCAGGCGGCCCTCGTGCTGCGCCCCGGGCACAGCTACGTGCTCACCCGAGCCGCGGCCGACGCCTGGCTGCTGCTGGAGGGCCCCGGGCGCACCGCGACCGACCTGCGCGGCGCACTGGAGCGCCGCCACGGCCCGGCCCCCGACGGGGCGGTGGAGGACATCCTGGCCACGCTGGCCGAGGAGGGACTCCTCCGGGACCCCGGGCAGAGCGCCGACCCCGCGGTGACCAACACTGCCGCCCCAGTCAGCACCGCCCCGGCCGCAGGCCCCCGGCCATCCGCAGAAGCACCCCGTCCCGTCGAAGAGGAACCCGCCCCATGATCACCGCCGCTCTGGCCCTGCCCCTGATCCTCGCCGTCGTCCTGGTGCTCAGTGGGATCGCCAAGCTGCGCGCCCCGCAGACCGTCGCCGCGGGCTTCCGGGACCTGCGTGTGCCCGCCGCCCTGGACCGGGCCTGGCTGCGCGCTCTCCTGCCGTGGGGGGAGCTGGTTCTGGCCGCGGCCCTGCTCGCCGCCCCCGGGGCGCTGGCCCCGGTAGCCGCCATCGCTGCGGCCCTGCTGTTCCTGGCCTACTGGGTGCTGATCCGCCGGGCCCTGTCCTTCGAGGAGCCGGTCAGCTGCGGCTGCTTCGGGGAGGCCAGCGCGGAGCCGGTCAGCGGGTGGACCCTGGCCCGCAACACCGTCCTGGCCCTGGTGGCCCTGGGCTGGGTCGCCTGCTCCTTCGTCACCTCGGGCCCCGGGCTGATCGCGGCCCTGCGCGGGGCGGATGCCCTGTGGCTGCTCGGCGGGGCGCTGGGCGCGCTGACCCTGTGGCTGAGCATGCCGCGCGGTGCGGCCGCCCCCGCCGCCGTCGACCCCGCGGCGGGCGCGGGGACCCTCGGCGCGCCGCGCCCCGCGGGCGCCCCGGGTGAGGCGAGAGCCGATCAGGAGGCCGAGGACTACGTGCGCCGCCCGACCCCGGGCATGCTGCTGCGCGATGCCTCCGGCGAGCTGATCTCTCTGCGCAGCCTCGCCTCGCAGGGGGCACGGCTGCTGCTGCTGGTCTCCCCGGGGTGCGGCTCGTGCACCATCACCATGGCCGACGCCGTGCAGTGGCGGGGGAACCTGGGCCCGGTCACGCTGCACCTGATGACCCAGGCCCCGCAGGAGTCCCTGGAGGCCCAGACGGACGCATCCCTGCACGAGGACGCGCTGTACGACGTCGGCGGCTTCGCCTACGAGCTGCTGGGCATGGCCGGCACGCCCACGGCCGTGCTGGTGGGGGCCGACGGCGCCCTGGCCGGGGGACCGGTCGGCGGCTACGAGGCGATCCGCGAGTTCGTGGCCCAGATCCGGGACCAGCTGGCCGAGGCGGAGCAGCTCGACCCCGCCCAGGACGACACCGGGCAGGCCGATGCCGATCAGAGCGGTGAGGCCCGCCCTGCGAGCTGAGCCCGGGCCCCCGCGGGGGCTCAGCCCTCGCGCACCCGCAGGCCGTCGGCGTCGGCCTCCGCGGCCGGCTGCTGGGCACCGCCGACCCGCGGCAGGGTCAGGGCGAGGATAAGCCCCGCGGCGAGCACCAGGATGATCCCGGCCACCCCCCAGATCTGCTGCCCCGTGATCGCCACGAACAGGGAGAACAGGGCCGGGGCGAGGAAGCTCATCGCCCGTCCGGTGGTCGAGTACAGCCCGAAGTACTCGCCCTCCTTCCCCGGCGTCGTGATCCGGGAGAGGTAGGTTCGCGCCGCGGACTGGGCCGGCCCGACGAAGCCGCACAGGATCAGCCCGCACACCCAGAACGCCGCCTGCCCGCGCAGGAGCAGCAGGGGGCTGGCCGCGGCGATCAGACAGACCAGCGAGATCACGATGACGCGCTTGGGTCCCAGCAGATCGTCCAGGCGCCCGCCCAGCAGCGCCCCGGCCCCGGCCACCAGGTTGCCGGCGATCGCGAAGACGATGACCTGGTTGGTCGAGAAGCCGAAGGTCCCGGCGGCCAGCACCCCGCCGAAGGTGAAGATCCCGGCCAGCCCGTCCCGGAACACCGCCGAGGCGATGAGGAAGCGCAGCGTCGCCGGCTCCTCGCGCAGCAGCCGCAGGAGGGTCCTGCCGAGGCGCCGGTAGGAGTCCCGGATGGACTCGCGCGCGGCCTGCGGGGCGAGGTCCTCCACCGCGGTCTCGGGGAAGCGCACCAGGATCGGCAGGGAGAGTGCTGCCAGCCACACCGCGGAGAACACCGCGACGCCGCGCAGGTTCAGCGCCTCCTCCTCCGGCAGGCCCAGCAGGCCGGGGGAGATGAACCCCAGCAGCACGATCAGCAGCGCCAGGATCCCGCCGAAGTAGCCGAAGGACCACCCGATCCCGCTGACCCGCCCCACCGTCTTCGGGGTGGAGATCACCGGCAGCAGGGCGTTGTAGTGCACCGTGGCGATCTCGCTGAAGATGTTCGCCAGCCCCAGCAGCCCCACCCCCAGGTACAGGTAGGCCGGCTCCGGGCGCACGAAGAAGCACGCGGCCACGCACACCGCCACCAGGGCGGTGTTCAGCCCCAGCGCCCGACGTCGGGACCCGGCCCGATCCGCCCGCTGCCCCACGACCGGGGCGCTGAGGGCGACGACCAGCCCCGCGATGGCCAGCCCGGTGGAGAGCACCCGGGAGGTGTGCGCCTCGTCGCCGAAGGAGGCGCTGGTCAGATACACGGAGAAGACGAAGGTGGTCATCACGGCGTTGAAGCTCGCCGAACCGGCGTCCCAGAGGGCCCAGGCCAGCGTCGGACGGCGGCGGGGTGTGATCATGCCTACAGGGTACAGCCCGGGCGGTGCACCGCTCCGGGGATCGGCGTTCGGCGGCCCCCGGGCGGGTTGCGGGCTCTTGGTATCCTGGGGAGGACCTGCTCCCCGGGCCATGTTAAGGAGTTCACCCGTTTGACCGCCGTGATCCTCGCCCACGGGATCGCCGCCCTGGTCTGCCCGTTCTTCTTCCGGCGCTGGGGTCGCACCTGCTTCTACGTCCTGTCCCTCGTCCCCGCCGTCTGCTTCGTCTGGCTGTGCACCCTGGCCCCGGCCGTGCTGGGCCGCGGCGAGCAGCTGAGCACCTCCCTGCCCTGGATCCCGTCCCTGGGGATCTCCCTGACCTTCCGCATGGACGCGCTGTCCTGGATCCTCTCCGCGATGGTCCTCGGCGTCGGCGCCCTGGTCCTGTTCTACTGCGCCCAGTACTTCCGCCACACCAACCAGCACTCCGGGCGCTTCGCGGCGGAGCTGGTGGCCTTCGCCGGGGTCATGTTCGGCCTGGTCACCGCGGATGACCTCATGGTCATGTTCGTGTTCTGGGAGGTCACCAGCGTCCTGTCCTACCTGCTGATCGGGTACTCCAACGCCCGCCAGTCCGCGCGACGGGCGGCCCTGCAGGCGCTGATCGTGACGACGGCGGGCGGGCTGGCGATGTTCATCGGCCTGGTCATGCTCGGCAACCTCGCCGGGACCTACCTGATCTCGCAGATCGTGGACACCGCGCCCACCTGGCTGGTCGGTGCGGACCCGGGCTATCTGGCCGCGGTCGTCGTGCTGGTGCTGGTGGGGGCCGGGTCCAAGTCCGCGCTGTTCCCGCTGCACTTCTGGCTGCCCGGCGCCATGGCCGCCCCGACGCCGGTCAGCGCCTTCCTGCATGCCGCGGCCATGGTCAAGGCCGGCATCTACCTCATCGCCCGCCTGGCCCCCGTGCTCGCCCCCGTGCAGCCGTGGCTGCCCATGGTGCTCGGGCTGGGGCTGTTCACCATGCTGTTCGGCGGCTACGCGGCGCTGAAGCAGCACGACCTCAAGCTGATCCTCGCCTACGGGACCATCAGCCAGCTGGGGTTCCTCGCCGCGGTCGTGGGCCTGGGCACCCCGGACGCGCTGTACGCGGGGCTGGCGATGATGGTGGCCCACTCCCTGTTCAAGTCCACCCTGTTCCTGCTCACCGGGGTCATCGACCACCAGGCCGGCACCCGGGACATCCGGCGCCTGTCCGGGATCCGGCACCGGGCCCCGTGGCTGTTCGCGATGGCCGTGGTGGCCTCCGCCTCGATGGCGGGCATCCCGCCGCTGCTGGGCTTCGTCGCCAAGGAGGCCGTGGTGGAGGTCGGGCTGGACGCCTCCCACGGGGAGGTGGCCGGGCTCGGCGCCGGGGTCGGCTGGCTGGTCCTGCTGGGCATCGCCGTCGGCTCGGTGCTGACCCTCGCGTACACCGCCCGCTTCCTGTGGGGCGCCTTCGCGGACAAGCGGCCCTCGGACGTGCTGGCCGAGGTGCGGGACGAGGACGGCGCGGTGCGTCCCACCGGCTTCCACCGCATCTCCCCGGCCTTCGCCGTCGCCCCGGCCGTGCTCGCGGTGCTGTGCCTGGGCCTGGGGCTGTGGCCGGAGCCGGTCTCCGCCGCGGTGCACGCCTACACCGAGCAGTTCGGCCACGGCCACCTGCACCTGGCCCTGTGGCACGGACTCACCCCGGCACTGGGGGTCTCCGCCCTGATCATCGCGGCCGGTCTCGGCCTGTTCGCCGCGCGCCGGCCCGTGCAGTCCTTCCAGCTGGCCCTGCCGCAGTGGCCCGCCGCCGACGCCGTGTACCGCGCCGTCGTCGGGGCGATCGACTGGGCGGCGGTGCGCGTGACGGGTGCGACCCAGCGGGGTTCACTGAGCTTCTACCTGGCCGTCATCATGGTCACCGCCGTGCTGGTGCCCACGGTGGGGCTGTTCCTGGTGGACACCCCGCCGCTGAACCCGCTGCGCTGGACCGATTCCCCGGCCCAGTGGGCCACCGTGATCATCATGATCGCCGCGGCGCTGATCGCTCAGCGGGCCCGCAAGCGCTTCCTGGCGATCCTGATGGTCTCCGTCACCGGCTACGGCATCTCCCTGCTGTTCGCCCTGCGCGGGGCCCCGGACCTGGCCCTGACCCAGATGCTCGTGGAGACGATCTCCCTGATCGCCTTCGTCCTGGCGCTGCGCATGCTGCCCTCCGGGCTGTGGAACCGCTTGGGCGCTCGGGTGCGCCATCGGGCCGCCCGGGTGGCCATCAGCATCGGCTTCGGCGCGTTCATGATGGTGCTGGCCGCCTTCGCCCTGTCCTCCCGGATCACCGACCCGATCTCCCTGGCGATGCCGCAGGCCGCCTACGAGATCGGGCACGGCAAGAACGTCGTCAACGTGATCCTCGTGGACATGCGCGCCTGGGACACCTTCGGGGAGACCTCCGTGCTGGCCCTGGCGGCCACGGGCGTGGCCTCCCTGATCTTCATCGCCGGGCGCCAGGACCTCTCCCGGGCCCGCAAGCGCCTGGACACCCAGGGGCTGCGCACCGTGACCAGGCGCTACGCCGGGCGCACCGACCTGTCACCCGGGGCACAGGTGGCCAACGACTTCATGGACGTGCAGCGGGACCCGTTCCTGGTGGCCGGGCGGACCCTGGCCCCGGAGAACCGCTCGCTGATGCTGGAGGTCGTGACCCGACTGATCTTCCACAGCATCCTCATCGTCTCCCTCTATCTGCTGCTGGCCGGGCACAACCTGCCCGGCGGCGGCTTCGCCGGGGGGCTGCTGGCCGGGCTCGCCCTGGCCCTGCGCTACCTGGCCGGCGGGCGCTACGAGCTGTCCGAGGCCTCTCCGGTCAACGCCGGGGTGCTGCTGGGTTCGGGCCTGCTGATCTCCGGAGCCTACGCCCTGTCCCCGCTGCTGTGGGGCGGGGACGTGTTCACCTCCTACGCCTTCGACCTGCACCTGCCCGTCTTCGGGGAGGTCCACCTGGTCACGGCCCTGATCTTCGACATCGGGGTGTACCTCGTGGTGGTCGGGCTGATCCTGGACGTGCTGCGCTCCCTCGGCGGGAAGATCGACGAGAACCTCGAGCAGGAGCGGGAGGCCTCGGCGCGTCGGGCCCGCGGGCCGCGGCGCATCCAGGTGCGCCGTTCCTCCACCGTCGCAGCCACCCCCTCCGGCCCGGTCACCGCGACCCCGGTGGACGAGGACGGCGAGGCGACCGCGGACACCGCCGCCGTCGCCGGGGAAGGAGGCCGAGCATGATCGACGCCGCGCTGCTGCTGGTGATGGGCGTGCTCTACGCCGTCGGGGTCTACCTGATCCTGGAGAAGGCCCTGACCAAGGTCCTGCTGGGGCTGATGCTGATCACCAACGCCACCAACATCTTCATCCTGCACGCCGGAGGCCTGCCGGGCCGGGCCGCCTTCTGGGACGGCACCACGGATCCGGCGGATTACACCGACCCCCTGCCGCAGGCGCTGATCCTCACCGCGATCGTCATCTCCTTCGCCGTCACCGCGCTGATGCTCGGGATGATCTACCGCAGCTGGGTCCTCTCCCGCAAGGACGACATCCAGGACGACGCCGAGGACCGGCGCGTGGCCGCCCAGTCCGACTACGACCCGGAGGACGACGACGCCGCCCCGATCGAGCCCTCCGAGTTCGAGGGCTCCGAGGAGGAGCGCGAAGCCGAGTACCGACGGCACAAGGAGCGCCAGGCCGCCGCGGGTGGAACCCGCGATGAGGCACGACGAGCACGGAAGGAGCGCCGCCGATGACCATCTTCGATCTGGCCCCGGCGGCGGTGATCCTGCCGCTGATGACCGCCGGCTTGGACTTCGTCTTCTACCGCCGCCCCAACGTGCAGCGGGTGGTCTCCCTGGCCGCCGTCGTCGCGGTGCTGGTCCTGGAGATCGGGCTGCTGGCGGCCAGCTGGTCCTCCGGGCCGGTCTCGGTCTCCCTGGGCGGGTGGGGCGCGCCGCTGGGGATCGTGCTGGTCGTGGATCGGCTGGCCTCCCTGATGCTGGTGGTCTCCTCCACCGTGTCCCTGGCGGTGCTGGTCTACGCGACCGGCCAGGGCCTGGCCGACGGCGACGACGACTCCCCGATCTCCGTCTTCCACCCCACCTACCTGGTGCTGCTGGCCGGGGTCTCCAACGCGTTCCTGGCCGGGGACCTGTTCAACCTGTACGTGGGCTTCGAGATCCTGCTGACCGCCAGCTACGTGCTGCTGACGATGTCCGGCTCGGCCCCGCGCATCCGCGCCGGGGTCACCTACACGGTGGTCTCGGTGGTCTCCTCGATGCTGTTCCTCATCGCCATCGGGATGGTCTACGCCGCGGTGGGCACCGTGAACATGGCCGACGTCGCCGCGAAGATCCCGGATCTGCCGGAGGGCACCCAGACCCAGCTGCACCTCCTGCTGCTCGTGGCCTTCGGGATCAAGGCCGCCGTGTTCCCGCTGTCCCTGTGGCTGCCGGACTCCTACCCGACGGCCCCCGCCCCGGTCACCGCGGTGTTCGCGGGTCTGCTGACCAAGGTCGGGGTGTACGCGATCATCCGCACGGAGACGCTGCTGTTCCCCGGCAACCCGGTCAGCGACCTGCTGACCTGGGTCGCGATCCTCACCCTCGTGGTCGGGATCCTGGGTGCGCTGACCCAGACGGACATCAAGCGCACCCTGTCCTTCATCCTCATCAGCCACATCGGGTACATGATCTGGGGCATCGCCCTGGACACCGAGGCCGGGCTGATGGCGGTGGTGTTCTACGTCGCCCACCACATCGTCATCCAGACCAGCCTGTTCATGGTCGTGGGCCTGCTGGAGCGGCGCGGCGGCACCGCCAACATGGATCGCCTGGCCGGGCTGGCGAAGATCGCCCCGGTCCTGGCGGTGCTGTACTTCATCCCGGCGATGAACCTGGGCGGCATCCCCCCGTTCTCCGGCTTCCTCGGCAAGGTCGCCCTGATCGACGCGAGCGTGCAGAAGGGCGGCTGGGAGGCCTACACGATGGCCGGCGTCGGGGTGTTCGTCTCCCTGCTGACCCTGATGGTCCTGGCCCGGGTGTGGAACCGCGTGTTCTGGCGCCGCCCGGAGGACGCCGAGTTCCCGGACCCGATCCTGCTGGCCCGGACCCGCGACGGGGACTACGGTGTGCTCACCTCCGGGCAGACGGCTTCCGGGGCGTACTCGGAGAAGGACGTGACCCTGCTGCCGCGCACCATGGTCGGCTCCACGGCGGCGCTGGTGGCCGTGGGGGTCGCCCTGACGGTGTTCGCCGGCCCGATCTTCGACTTCTCGGGCGCGGCCGCCCACAGCCTGGACGATCAGCAGACCTACATCCGCGCCGTGCTGGGCGATGCGGCGGAAGGAGGCCGGTAATGAACGAGCCGACCGGGCGCCTGCCCACCACCCGTCCCCCGGGGGCCCACCTGACCGAGGTCGTGCTGATCCTGTGGCTGGTGGTGCTGTGGGGCGCCCTGTGGCAGGACTACGGCATCGGGAATCTGGTCTTCGGACTGGTGCTGGCGGTGCTCGTCGTGCGCGTGTTCAAGCTGCCCCCGGTGCGTTCCTCGGGCCGGTTCAGCGTGCTGCGGGCCCTGGAGTTCCTGGTGAAGTTCATCTGGTGGGTCTTCCTCGGCTCGGCGGAGGTGCTGTGGCTGGCGGTGCGCCCCGGCCCCCAGCCCACCAACGCCGTGGTCTCGGTGCGCCTGCGCTCCACGGATGACCTCATCATGACGGCGGTCGGCCAGGTGGTCTCGCTGATCCCCGGTTCGCTGGTGGTGGAGGTGGACCGACGCAGCGCGACCATCTACTTCCACGCGATCGACGTCGCCACCGACGAGGACGTCCGCCGCTTCCGGGACCGGGTCTACGCGGTGGAGCGGCTCGTGGTCGAGGTCATGGGCAGCCGGGAGCATCTGGAGGTCGTGCGGGGACGGGGCCGCGCCGAGGCCGAGGCGCATCAGTACGAGAACACGGGGGCCGAGCAGGCCGTGCAGCGCCCCGAGGTCGCCTCGTCCTCGGCGGGCGATGCGGCGGGCAGCGAGGAGGAGAGGCAGTGATGGAGGTCTTCGTTGTCGTGTGCGGGGTGATCCTGGTGGCCGCGACCCTGTGCACCATCTACCGGCTGGCCAAGGGTCCCACCCTGCTGGACCGGGTGGTGGCCTCGGATGTGCTGCTGGCGATCGTGGGGGCCGCGGTGGCCGTGGACATGGTCTACCGGCGCAGCTACGAGAACATGACCCTGGTGCTCATCGTCTCGCTGGTGGGCTTCCTGGGCTCGGTGACGGTGGCGCGCTTCGCCAACAACCAGAAGCCCGCGGAGGAGACCCCGGCCTCCGAGGTGCCGACCACGGCCGGGGACCCGGGGGTGGATCGATGAGCGGGATGGACGTCGCGGCCGGAATCTGCCTGATCATCGGGTGCCTGATGTCCCTGGGCGCGGGGATCGGCATCGTGCGCTTCCCGGACGTGCTGACCCGTCTGCATGCCGGGGCCAAGCCCCAGGTCTTCGGGCTGTTCATGCTGCTGCTGGGGGTGGGGCTGGCCGCGCGCTCCTGGGCGCTGGTGCCCCTGCTGGTGTTCGTGTGGGTGCTGCAGCTGGTGGTGATCCCCGTGTCCTCGCACATGGTGAGCCGTTCCGGGTTCCGCAACAAGCACTTCCGGCCCGAGTCCCTGTCCCACAACGAGCTGGCGGACCTGGTGCAGCGGATGTCCGAGGAGGACGCCCAGCGGGCGGACGCCGGAAACGCCCCGCAGACCGGGGCGGATGATGCCGGGGTGCGCGAACCCGGCGCGGACGCCGACGCCGACGCCGCGCGGACCGGTCGATCGGACTGACCCGCCCGCGCGGCGTCGGCGGGGCCGGTGCGGCTCAGACCTCTCGCTGCCCGCCGCGCTGCACCTCGTCCTTGCGGTCGGCCTTGTTGGCCGCGCGGGTGATGCCCACCTTGATGAGGGTGCCCACCAGGCCGGTGATCAGGGACCACACGATGATGTCCCGCAGGGACTCGTTGGGGTCCGCGTTGTCCTCGGGCGGCTCGTTGCCGGTGACCTTCCGCCACCCGGCGCTGAGCACCTTGTTGGCCAGGGCGACCCCGCCGAGGGAGGCCACCGTGGAACCGATCTTGATCAGGGGATTGCTCATTCCTGCTCCTTAGCTTTCGTGGTTCGCCGGCGCGGGCACCCGGCGTCGTCGAGTGATCTCCCGCGCATCCACCTCAGCTTACGGCCCGCTCGGCCCCGCCGCACCCGCCGGTGCGGGAGGGGGCGCCCCGATGCGGGAGCCTTCCGGTGGTTTGGGAGCACTCGGAGGGCTCCCGAAACACCGGAAGGCTCCCGAACCGCCGCTGCGGTAGGGTGGGGGCGTCCACTACGACAGGGGAGCCCCGACCGGGGCTGAGAGTGCACACCGGTGCAGACCCTCGAACCTGACGCGGTTCATACCGCCGGAGGAAGTCGAGTTCTCGGACCCCGCGGCCCATCCCGGCCCCTCGCCGGGCGACGTCGCGGCGTCTCCCCTCCTGCCATCCCCAGGAGGAGCCCTCATGAACACCACCACGAGCACCCGACGCCGCAGCTGGCGGGTCGTGGACATCGTCATCGCCTCGGTCATCGCCGCGGCCTGCTCGCTGATCTTCTTCGTCTGGAACAACGCCGTGTACCCGGCCAGCAGCGCCGCGACCGCCGGGTTCCCGCCGCTGGGCGGGCTGATCGGCGGCGCCTGGCTGATCGCCGGCCCCCTGGGCGGGCTGATCATCCGCAAGCCCGGGGCCGCCCTGTACTGCGAGCTGGTCGCCGCGATCATCTCCGCCCTGCTGGGCTCCAGCTTCGGGCTGACCGTTATCTGGTCGGGGCTGTACCAGGGCGTCGGGGCGGAGCTGGTGTTCCTGCTGTTCGCCTACCGCCGCTTCGACCTGCCGGTGGCCCTGCTCTCCGGTCTCGCCTCCGGGGTGGTCATGGCCGTCATGGAGAACATCATCTACAACCCCGAGTGGACCATGGACTACAAGCTGGTCTACGTGCTGTGCGGCGCCGTCTCCGGGCTGGTCCTCGCGGGTCTCGGCGCCTGGGCGCTGACCCGCGGGCTGGTGGCCACCGGCGTCCTGGACTCCGTGGCCGCCGGTCGGGACGCCCGGCGCGCCGCTTCCCGACGTCGCCCGGCCTGACCCCGATGCAGACCCGACCGATGGCGTCTCGCGCGGCCGCCGTCACCACCGAGGGCTTCGGCTGGCACTACCCCAACCGGTCCGAGCCGGCCTTCCGCGACGTCACCCTGGAGATCCCGCCGGGGCAGAAGGTGCTGCTGCTGGGGCCCTCCGGCGCCGGGAAGTCCACGCTCCTGCACGCCCTGGCCGGGGTGCTGGACCAGGAGGAGGACCCGGCGCTGGGCACCGCCCTGATCGACGGGTTCCCCGCCGCCCGGGCTCGGGGCCGGGTGGGGCTGATGCAGCAGGACCCGGAGGCCTCGATCGTGCTCTCCCGGGTGGGTCAGGACCTCGCCTTCGGGCCGGAGAACCTCGGGGTGCCCCGCGAGGAGATCCGCCCCCGCTGCGAGGAGGCCCTGGCGGCGGTGGGCCTGGACCTGGACTGGGAGCGTCCGACGTCGGCGCTGTCCGGCGGGCAGAAGCAGCGCCTGGGACTGGCCGGGATCCTCGCGATGCGCCCGGGTCTTCTGCTGCTGGATGAGCCCACCGCCAACCTGGACCCGGCCGGGGTGGAGGAGGTGCGCGACGCGGTGCTGCGCGCCGTGCGGGAGTACGGCTCCACGCTGGTCGTGGTGGAGCATCGCGTGGGAGTGTGGGCCCCGCACGTGGACCGGGTGATCGTGCTGCGCCCGGCCGGCGGCATCAGCCACGACGGCGCCCCCGAGAAGGTCCTCGGCGCCGCCCGTCGGGAGCTGATCGACGCCGGGGTGTGGGTGCCCGGGCACGTCCCGGTGGGTCCGGGGGAGGCCGACGGCGTCGCAGGAGGCGGGTCGAGGCCCGCCGTGCCCGGGACCGAGGAGGCGGGGACCGCCGATGCCGGGAGCACCGGGCGGGACTCCGGCGATGCCGAAACCCCCGCGGGAGGCGAGAGGCTGCTGGCGGCCCGGGATCTGGCGGTGACCCGGACCCATCCGCAGCGGCGCTGGGCCCGGGCCCGACGCCGCGCCGCGGCGTCGTCCACCGAGGCGCCTCCGGCCGCGGCGGCCGAGCGGGAGCCGTGGGCCCGGACGGCCCCGGTGGCCTCCCGCGGCATCGACCTGACGCTGCGCGCCGGGCAGCACCTGGCCGTGGTGGGTCCCAACGGCGCCGGGAAGTCCACCCTGGCCCTGACCCTGGCCGGTCTGCAGTGGCCGGCCGCCGGGCTCGTCGTCGCCGCCGGGGGGCTGCGCGGGGATTCGGGGGTGTCCTGGGACCCGATGTGCTGGTCCTCACCGGAGCTGATCCGGCGCATCGGCACCGTGTTCCAGGAGCCCGAGCACCAGTTCGTCAAGGCCACGGTGGCCGAGGAGCTGGAGCTGGGGGCGCGGCTGAGCGGGGCCGAGGATCCGGGCGCCCGGGCCGAGGATCTGCTGGAGCGGCTGCGCCTGGACCGGGTGGCCGAGGCCAACCCCTTCACCCTCTCCGGCGGGGAGAAGCGCCGGCTGTCCGTGGGCACGGCCCTGGCCGCCCGCCCGCGGGTGCTGGTCCTGGACGAGCCGACCTTCGGGCAGGACGCGATCACCTGGGCCCGGCTCGTGCGGCTGCTGGGAGAGCTGATGGCCGAGGGCACCGCCGTCGTGTCCGTGACCCACGACCTGGACTTCGCGGCCGCCCTCGGCGGGCGGCGCCTGGACCTGGGTGCGCGCGAGCACCGCCCCCGGAAGGCCGACGACGACGGGGGCGCCCGCCGCGCCGTCGGGCTCGGGGAGGTGGGCTGAGGTGGAGCTGATGGATCCGGTCTTCGCCCGGGCCAGCGCCCTGGGCCGCACCAACGCCGCCACCAAGATCGTCGTGGCCACCCTGCAGACCCTCGTCTTCGTGGTGAGCCTGGATTGGGTGACCTCCAGCCTGGGGCTCGTCCTGCTCCTCGCGGCGATGACGGCGGCCGGGATGCGCCCGTGGGCGGTGGCCCGGAAGCTGTGGTTCATCTTCGCGGCCGCGGTGCTCTCCGGGTGGGCCACGGCCCTGATGGCGGAGAAGTCGGGGCGCCTGCTGCTGGATCTGGGGCCGTGGCAGGTCAGCACCGGCTCCCTCGACTCCGGGATCGCCATCATGCTGCGCGGCTGCGCGCTGGCCCTGATCTCGGTGATGTTCCTGGCCAGCACCGACGCCCACGAGCTGGGGGAGTCCCTGGCCCAGACCTTCCGGCTGCCCGCCCGCTTCGTGCTCTCCGCGGTGGCGGCCTTCCGTCTCATGGGTCTGCTGGCCGCGGAGTGGCAGACCCTGGCCGCCGCCCGGCGGGCCCGCGGCATCGGCTCCCGCTCCGCGCTGGTCGCGCTCACCACGGGCTTCGCCCAGCAGGCCTTCGCCCTCATGGTCCAGGCCCTGCGCCGCGCCTCGCGGCTGGCGGTGACGATGGAGGCCCGCGGCTTCGGCGCCGGGCCGCGCACCTGGCTGAACCCGCCGACCTACCACCGGGTCGACGTCGTGGTGCTGATCCTCGGGCTGCTGATCCCGGTGATCGCGGTCGGCGCCTCCTTCGCCCTGGGCTCCTACCGCACGATCTTCTGACTCGCCCGGGGTCCGGCCCGTTCCGTTCGGTTCCGCGACCCGGCGCATTCGTTCCCATCCCTCTCCTTCCTTCTCGCGAGGCGGCGCATTCGTTCCCGAAAATGCGGATTCTGGGTACGGATGCGCCGGGTCGTGGGGGACGGACGTCATGTGAGGGCTGGCGGGGAGGGGAACAGTGGAGCCAGGTCTACCCCGGATCAGATCTGGGGCCACTGACTCCAGCCCCGCGCTTCACGAGAGTGGAGGGTGACAGAAAACGTCCCCGATCCCCCGAGGAGCGATCTCACCGTGACCACCCAGCCAGACTCTCCCTGGGCCACCCCCACCGTCGTACAGCCCGGGCCTGAGCCCGCTCACTCCGAGCCCGCCATCCCCGCCTCCGCCACCGCCCAGCCCGATCCCGCCCGGGAAGCGGCCCCCGTCGCCGTCGCCCGCGGGGTTCGGAAGATCTACGGCACCGGCCCGCAGGCCGTCACCGCGGTGCGCGGGGTGGACCTGGAGGTGGCCCCGGGCGGATTCACCGCCGTCATGGGACCCTCCGGCTCCGGCAAATCCACCCTGATGCACCTGATGGCCGGGCTGGAGACCCCCACCGAGGGCCGCGTGTGGATCGGCGGGCAGGAGATCACCGGGCTGTCCGACGCCGCGCTGACCTCGGTGCGCCGCCGCCGCGTCGGCTTCATCTTCCAGGCCTTCAACCTCATGCCCACCATGGACGTGCGGGAGAACATCCTCCTGCCCTTCGAACTGGACGACCGCAGGCCCACCGCTGAGCAGCGGCAGTGGATCGACCTCCTGTTGGAGCGTCTGGGTCTCACCGGGCGCGTCAACCACCGGCCCGGGGAGCTCTCCGGCGGGCAGCAGCAGCGGGTGGCCATCGCCCGGGCGCTCGCAACCCGTCCCGCCCTGGTCCTGGCCGACGAGCCCACCGGCAACCTCGACTCCCGCGCGGCCGGGGAGGTGCTGAGCCTGCTGCAGGCCGCCGCCCGGGAGATGGGCCAGGCCATCCTGATGGTCACCCACGACCCCAAGGCCGCCGCCCACGCGGACCGCGTGGTCTACCTGGCCGACGGGCGCATCGTCCGCACCGAGGGCTCCGGAACCCCCGAGCAGATCGCCGCGACCATTCTGAACCTGGAGGCGTAGCACCATGGCCAAGACCGTCAGGAACGCCGTCCGCGAGATCGCCCGCGAGCCCCGCCAGCACCTCTCGACCCTGCTGATCTGCGCCGTCGCCGTCTTCTTCGGGGCCGCCATGATCGCGGGGACCCAGCTGCTCGCCCACCTCATCGCCGGTCCGGAAGGCGCGGACGGAGCGGAGGGTGGGATCGCGCTGATGCTCGGCCTGCTCGGCACCGTCTTCTTCGGCATCGCGATCTTCGTGGCCGCGATCGTCGTCGTGAACACCTTCTCGATCGTCGTCGCCGGACGCACCCGCACCATCGCCCTGCTGCGCCTGCTCGGCGCCTCGGCTCCCTCCCTGCGCCGCGGGATCGGCGTGGAAGGGCTGATCGTGGGCGGGGTCGGCGCGGTGCTGGGCACGGTCCTGGCCGACGTCGCCGCCCTCGGCGCGGCCGCCTGGCTCGAGCACCGGCCCGACGCCGCGCCCCTGGGCTTCGCGATCACCCCCGGCACCGCGGTGCCCGGCGCGGTCGTGGTGCTGATGGCCTGGTGGGCCGCCTGGCGCGGGGCCCGCCCGGTGCTCGCCGTCTCCCCGATCGAGGGGACCCGGCGCACCGTGGAACCCGCCCTGAAGACCCTGCGCCGCGGCAGCCGGGCGCTGCTGGTCCTGGCGCTGCTCGGCATCGTCCTCGGTGCGGGCCTGCTGGGTCTGGGCGTGCTGGTGGGCTTCGCCTCCTCGGCGGGGGTGCTCCTCGGCTTCCTCGGCGGCATCGTCTCCTTCACCGGGATCGCGCTGGGCTCGGCGTGGATCATGCCCGCGTTCCTGGGGCTGACGGGCCTGCCGCTGCGGGCCTCGGCCGCGGGGCGACTGGCCGCCGGCAGCGCCCGACGGCACCCGCTGCGCGCCTCGCGCACCTCGATGGGCCTGGTCATCGGGATCACCCTCATCATGATGTTCGCGACCCTGGGGCAGACGTTCCAGACGGTCATGACGCGGTGGAGTCGGGAGCTGGGGATCGCGGAGGATCAGACCAGTTCGGTCATGCGCAGCATCGACGACGTGCTGTGGTTCCTCACCGCGATGCTGGTGTTCTCCCTGGTCATCGCCGCGATCGGGGTGGTCAACAACATGCAGGCCTCAGTCATGCAGCGCACCCGCGAGCTGGGGATGCTGCGCACCATCGGCCTGTCCACCGCGGGGCTGTGGCGGATGATCCTCGCGGAGACGGCGCAGCTGACGCTGGCCGCGGCCCTGTTCGCGATCCCGCTGGGCATCCTCTACGGCTGGTGCGGCGCGCTGTCCATGCTGGCCAGCGTGGACGGGATCGGGTTCTTCCTCCCCACGCCGCCGTGGGTGATGATCGGGCTGGTGCTGCTGGGGTGCGCGGTGATCACCGGGATCGCCGCCGCGCTGCCGGCCCGCCGGGTCACCCGGGTCTCCCCGGTGGCCGCCCTGGCCGCGGACTGAGCCGACGCCGTGCCCCGGCGGCCCGGTGCTCTCGTTCCCGACCCCTCGCGACCCGGCGCTCTCGTTCCCGGTCTCTCGCGAGACGGCGCATCCGTTCCCATAATCGCGGTTTTCGGGAACGAGAGTGCCGTTTCGGCGAGGGGTGGCCTCCCGTGTGGGAACAGGAGCGCCGACTCGGCGGGGAGATCGCCGGGCGGCCGGTGCTCAGGCCGTGAGGAAGGAGGTCAGGAGGCGGGTCAGCTCCCGATCCACGGGCAGGACCTGGTGGTCCAGGTGGGTCACGGGGGCGAGCAGACGCACCGAGGAGGCCAGCCACACGCCGTCGGACTCCAGCAGGTCCACCGGGTACAGGGGGCCGTAGCCCAGCTCCCAGCCGCGCTCGCGCGCCGCCGCGAAGATCGCCCCCTGGGTGGTGCCGGGCAGGATGCCGTGGTTCGGCTCCGGAGTGAGCAGGGTGATCCGGTCCCCGGTGCGCCGGGCCGCGATCACCGAGCTGGTGGCCCCCTCCAGGATCCGGCGATCCGACGCCGTCCAGATCGCGTCCTGCGCGCCGAGGGAGCGGACGTGGCGCAGCACCGCCATATTCACCGCATAGGAGAGGGTCTTGGCGCCGGTCAGCAGCCACGGGTAGGCGGCGTCCTCGGCGGGATCGTGCCCGCGGGGCAGCAGCAGCGCCCGCACCCCCTGCTCACGGGCGGCGAGGGTGGATTCCGGCACCGGGGAGACGATGACGAGGCCGTAGGCCCCGCGCGTCGGGTCTCCCCGGCTGACCAGCAGCTTCACCACGGTCTCCTCGCCGAGGTCGGTGGCGGTGCCGATGCCCTCCCGGGCGGCCACCCGCAGGACCGTGGCGACGGCGGCGCGCCACCGGTCCTCGTCCGGGGCCGGCAGCTGCAGGAGCCGGGCGGAGTGGGCCAGGCGGGCCAGGTGCCGGGGCAGCTTCCGTACCGCGCCGTCGACGGCGAGCATGGTCTCGAAGACCCCGTCCCCGCGGGTGTACCCCTCGTCCTCGATGCCGATCAGGGGCGCGGCGGCGTCGAGCACCTCGCCGTCCGGGTGCGCGTCATCCACTCGGACGACGACGGGCGGCCTGCGGTCTGCGGGAAGCTCACTCATGCCCCCATTCTGCCTACCCCGCCGCAGCATCCCCTGCGCCCTGGCGCCCAGTCATCGATTCCGACGGATTTTCAGGCGAAAAGTCGTCGGAATCGATGACTCGGCGCCAGGTCGGGCGTCGGGGGCGGGGCGTCGGGCCGGGCGTCAGAGAGGGGGCGTCGCATCAGGTGGTCTGGGGGTGGGTGGCGGTGCGGGCGCGGGTCGTCAGGAACACCGTCAGGGCCGCGAGGGCGCAGATGCTCATGCTGATCGCCATCGGGGCGACGGCGTGGTCCCCGCCGAGCCCGACCAGTGGGGAGACGAGCCCGCCCATGCCGAACTGCAGGCACCCCAGCAGGGCCGACGCCGCCCCGGCGTAGTCCCGGCCCTGGCTCAGGGCCAGCGACGTGATGTTGCCGAAGATCAGGCCCTGGCAGCCGGCGCACAGGAACAGCAGCACCAGCACCACGGGCAGCGAGAGGGCCCCGGCGAGGGTCAGGCCCAGCAGGGTCAGGGCCGAGACCGCGACGATGCTCAGCCCCACCGGGGCGATCCGCTCCGGGACGGTGCGGCTCAGCAGCGCGTTGGACAGGACGGAGAAGAGGAGGATCCCCAGGGAGTTCGCCCCGAAGGCCAGGGCGTAGGCGGTGGAGCTCATCCCCAGGACGTTCTGCAGGACGTAGGTGGACCCGGAGATGTAGGAGAACAGGGTGCCGAAGGAGAGGACGAAGGCGATCACGAACCCCACGTATCGGGGGCGGCGCACCATCGCGGCCACCCCGCGGCCCACCGTCCGCAGGCCCCCGGAGTGGCGGCGCTCGGCAGGTAGGCTCTCCGGGACCAGGACGAACACCGCCGCCGCCATCAGCAGGGTCACCGCGGTGAGCACCCAGAACACGGTGCGCCAGGTGGACACCGCCAGGATCAGCCCGCCCACGGTGGGTGCCAGCACCGGGGCCAGGCCGTTGATCATCATCATGTAGTTCATGTACCGGGTGGTCTGGGTGCCCACGGTCAGATCCGCGATCATCGAGCGGGCCAGCACGATGCCGGCCGCCCCGGACAGCCCCATCAGCAGCCGGAAGCCGATGAGCACCTCCACGGTGGGGGCCAGGGCGCAGCCCAGGGAGGCCAGGAAGCACACCGCCGAGCCGATCATCAGGGGGCGGCGTCGGCCCCACTGGTCCGAGAGCGGGCCGATGAGCAGCTGTCCCAGGGCCAGCCCCAGCATGCACGCGGAGAGGGTGAGCTGGATGGTGGAGGCCTGGGTGTCCAGGTCCTCGGACATCCGGGGGAAGGCCGCGAGGTACATGTCCGTGGCCAGCGGTCCGATCCCGGAGAGGGTGCCGAACACGATCAGCAGGGGGACGCTCACGCGGGGGGCGGTGCTCTGGTGGCCCATGGGCGAGGGGTCCCTTCCTGGGGAGCGCGGACCGGTCGAGGCGGTCGGCGGGGAGTCCGGCGTCGCGCCGGCTGACGGGACGATGGTAGAGGAAAAGCGGTCGTTCAGGGCAGTCGGGTCAGCAGCGCGTCCTCCTGCGCGGCCCAGCGCTCCCAATGCGGACGGTAGAGCTCCCCGTCGCGGGCCAGCGCCCGCCGACGCCGCTGCGCCGCGGGCAGCTGCAGCCACACGGTCAGGTCCGGCACGACCTCGGGGTGTCCGGGGGCGCTGGCCCCGACCCCCTCGGCGATGATCAGGGCGGCCTCGGCCGACAGGATGCGCTCGGCGGGATCGGGGGCGCCGGCCGCCCAGTCCCAGGCGCGCCAGGCGGCGTCGCGCCCGTCCAGCAGGCGGGTGAGCATCTCGGTCCACAGGCGCACGCCCTCGGTGAGCCCATCCCAGCCGGGGTAGAGGTCCTCCAGGTGGAACAGCACGACGCCGGCCGGGCACCGGGCCGCGGCGGCCGCGGCCAGGCGGGCGGCCAGGGAGGTCTTGCCGGCTCCGGAGCGCCCGTCCACCGCGAGCACCAGCGGCGCCCGGTTCCTCCAGTGCTCGGGCGGGAGGGTTCCGTCGCGGCCCAGCAGCTGCTCGAGGATCCCGGCGACGTCGGCGTCCTCGGGGTCGTGGTTCTCGATGACCCAGGTGCGCCCGGCGGACACGGCGGCTCAGCCCCGCGCGGTCTCGGCGTCGGCCGGACCGTGCTCGCGGGCCCAGTCCACGACGCCGGGCACGGCGGCGTCGATCATCTCGAAGGTGGTCTCGAAGTCCTCCTCGTCGCCGTACCAGGGGTCGTAGATGCCGAGGCTGCGGTGCTTCAGGTGCGCGGCCTCGGGATCGAACTCGCGCAGCAGGTGGATCTTCTCGGCGTCCCGCTCGGTCTCGGCCAGGCCGCGCAGGGCTCGCTCGTGCGGCAGGTCCAGGGCCAGCACGAGGTCGGCCGCGGCGAGGTCCGCGGGGGTGACCTGGCGGGCCCGGTGTCCGGAGGCGTCGATGCCCTCGCCCTGAAGCACGCGGGCGGCGCGCGGATCCACGGGGTTGCCCCGCTCCTCGTCGCTGATGCCGAAGGACTCCACCGTCACCTCCGGCAGGTCGGCCCGTTCGACGGCGCGGCGGATCAGGTACTCGGCCATGGGGGAGCGGCAGATGTTGCCGGTGCACACGGTGATGATGCGGGTCATGGGTTCAGCCTACCCAGGCGCGGCGGGGACGGCCCCCGGGGCTCGGGACCGCCGCGATCCAGGACGACGCAGAAAAGTTGAGTCGAATCGACTCAAACCTGTTGACACGTGGGACCCGATGCGTAGACTTGAGTCAGGACAACTCAAGAAGTGAGACCTCCGGGTGCTCACCTCCCGCGGGCAGCGGGCGGGACCCCGGTTCACTCGAGACCATGAAGGAGCATCACCACATGTCACGTGCAGTCGGCATCGACCTCGGCACCACCAACTCCTGCGTCGCGGCCCTGGAGGGCGGCGAGCCCGTCGTCATCGCCAATGCGGAGGGCACCCGCACCACCCCGTCCGTCGTCGCCTTCGGCAAGGACGGCGAGACCCTGGTCGGCGGCGTCGCCAAGCGCCAGGCCGTCACCAACGTCGAGCGCACCATCTCCTCCGTCAAGCGCCACATGGGCACCGACTGGACCGAGGAGATCGACGGCAAGAAGTACACCGCGCAGGAGATCTCCGCGCGTATCCTGCAGAAGCTGAAGGCGGACGCGGAGGCCTACCTCAACGACAAGGTCACCGACGCGGTCATCACCGTGCCGGCCTACTTCAACGACGCCGAGCGCCAGGCCACCAAGGAGGCCGGCGAGATCGCGGGCCTGAACGTCCTGCGCATCGTCAACGAGCCCACCGCCGCGGCCCTGGCCTACGGCCTGGAGAAGGGCAACGAGGATGAGCTGATCCTGGTCTACGACCTCGGCGGCGGCACCTTCGACGTCTCCCTCCTGGAGGTCGGCAAGGACGACGACGGCTTCTCCACCATCCAGGTCCGCGCCACCGCCGGCGACAACCGCCTGGGCGGCGACGACTGGGATCAGCGGATCGTGGACTGGCTGCTGCAGCAGGTCAAGTCCAAGACCGGGGCGGACCTGTCCAAGGACAAGATCGCCCTGCAGCGCCTGAAGGAGGCGGCGGAGCAGGCCAAGAAGGAGCTGTCCTCCGCCTCCTCCACCAACATCTCCCTGCAGTACCTGTCCGTCACCTCCGACGGCCCGGTGCACCTGGACGAGTCCCTGTCCCGCGCCAAGTTCCAGGAGCTGACCAAGGACCTGCTGGATCGGACCAAGAAGCCGTTCCACGACGTCATCGACGAGGCCGGGGTCAAGGTCTCCGACATCGCCCACGTCGTGCTGGTCGGCGGCTCGACCCGCATGCCCGCCGTCGTGGACCTGGTCAAGGAGCTCTCCGGCAAGGACCCGAACAAGGGCGTGAACCCGGATGAGGTCGTCGCCGACGGCGCGGCCCTGCAGGCCGGCGTGCTCAAGGGCGACCGGAAGGACGTCCTGCTGATCGACGTCACCCCGCTGTCCCTGGGCATCGAGACCAAGGGCGGGGTCATGACCAAGCTGATCGAGCGCAACACCGCGATCCCGACCAAGCGGTCCGAGACCTTCACCACCGCCGAGGACAACCAGCCGTCCGTGTCCATCCAGGTCTTCCAGGGCGAGCGCGAGTTCACCCGGGACAACAAGAACCTGGGCACCTTCGAGCTGACCGGGATCGCCCCGGCCCCGCGCGGGGTACCGCAGATCGAGGTCACCTTCGACATCGACGCCAACGGCATCGTGCACGTGTCCGCCACGGACAAGGGCACCGGCAAGGAGCAGTCCATGACCATCACCGGCGGGACCTCCCTGTCCAAGGAGGACATCGACCGCATGGTCAAGGACGCCGAGGCCAACGCCGAGGCGGACAAGAAGCGCCGCGAGGCCCAGGACCTGCGCAACACCGCGGAGAACAGCGCCTACCAGATCGAGAAGCTGCTCAAGGACAACGAGGACAAGCTGCCCGAGGACGTCAAGTCCGAGGTCCAATCCGACGTCGACGAGCTGAAGAAGGCCCTGGAGGGTGAGGACGACGACGCCGTGAAGTCCACCTTCGAGAAGCTGCAGTCCTCCCAGACCAAGCTGGGCGAGGCCATCTACGCCCAGGCTCAGGCCGGTGAGGGCGCCGCGGACGCCGGTGCGGCGAACGCGGACGCGAACGAGGACGACGTCGTCGACGCCGAGGTCGTGGACGACGAAGACGAGAAGAAGTAAGGCATATGGCTGAGAACACCACCGAGAACCCGCAGGACGGGGACCCGCTGGAGGAGGCCTTCCACGCCCCCGACGCGGAATCCGCCCCGGAGGCCGAGGGCGCCGAGGCCACCGCGCAGAGCGCTGCGGACGAGCAGGAGCCCGCGGAGGAGATCGCGGACTCCGAGTCCGCGGCCCAGGACGGGCACCGGCTGGCCGAGGAGCGTCTGGAGGATCTGCGCCGCCTGCAGGCGGAGTTCCAGAACTTCCGGAACCGCTCGGCCAAGGAGAAGGACGGTCTGCGCGAGTACGTGGTGGGCGACGTCGTCACGGCCCTGCTGCCGGTGATCGACGACATCGACGCCGCGCGCCGGCACGGGGACCTGGCGGAGGGACCCTTCGCCTCGATCGCCCGGAAGCTCGAGGAGGCGCTGACCCGTCAGGGCCTGGAGCGCTTCGGCGAGGTCGGGGAGGCCTTCGACCCGCACGTGCACGAGGCGGTCATGCAGCAGCCCACCGAGGAGGTGGAGCCGGACCGGGTGGCCATGGTCATGCGCAACGGCTACCGCATCGGCGAGCGGGTGCTGCGCCCGGCCCAGGTGGCCGTGGCCGTGGCCCCGTGACCCAGGGGTAGGCAGGATCCCCGGACCCCGCGCTTGCGGAGGTCAGTTGCGACGCCGGGTCCCCGCGCCGTCGTTCCCGTTCGAAAATGGGCGGGCGCGGCGGGTGCGGACCCGGCGTCGCTTCTCATCTGCGCAACCGCCCCGGGCGCGCCCCGCCCGGGCGCACAACAGAACATCAGCAGACGGAAACGAGCACAGCGAGACTGTGGGAAGGAGGCGTCGATGGCGAGCGAGAACTGGCTGGAGAAGGACTTCTACAAGGTGCTGGGCGTCTCCAAGGACGCCAGTGACGAGGACATCAAGAAGGCGTATCGGAAGCTGGCCCGGAAGTACCACCCGGACCAGAACCCCGGGGATGAGGCCGCCGAGCGGCGGTTCAAGGAGATCTCCGAGGCGCACACCGTGCTGGCGGACCCGGAGCAGCGCAAGCAGTACGACGCGATCCGCGCGATGGGCTCCGGGGCCCGGTTCAGCGCCGGCGCCGGCGGGGCCGGCGGCCCCGGGGCGGGAGGCTCGGCCGGCTTCGAGGACCTGCTGGGCGACCTGTTCGGCGGCGGGGCACGCCGCTCCCGGGGCGGCTTCGGCGGCGCTGGGGGACCCCGGATGCAGTACACCAGCACCGGCGGCGGCGATCCGTTCGCGGACCTGTTCGGCGGGGCCGGCGGGGCCAGCCCCTTCGGGCAGCCGCGCCAGCCGGCCCCGGCCGACGTCGAGACCAGCGTGACCATCGACTTCGCCGAGGCGCTGGAGGGCACCCAGCTGCGGGTCAGCCAGCAGGACGGGCGCAGCGTCACCATGCGGATTCCGCAGGGGGTGCGCGACGGGCAGAAGGTGCGTCTGCGCGGCAAGGGCCAGACCGGCCCCGGCGGGTCCTCGGACCTGATCGTGACCGTGCACGTGCGCCCGGATCCGGTGTTCACCCGGGAAGGCGATGACCTCACGGTGCATGTGCCGGTGACCGTGGAGGAGGCCGCCCTGGGCGCGGTGATCACGGCCCCCGCCCCCGGCGGGAAGATCGTGAAGCTGCGGCTGAAGGCCGGTCAGGAGCCCGGCACCCGGATGCGGGTCAAGGGCCGCGGGGTGACGACGAAGAAGCACACCGGCAACCTGTACGTGATCCCGCAGGTCCAGGTGCCCTCGGAGCTGTCCGAGGAGGCCGTCGAGGCGCTGCGCCGCTTCACGGAGCTGGCCCAGCAGCCGGATGTGCGGGCGGATCTGCTGCGGGAAGCGGGGGTGTAGGCCATGGCCTTCGGCAACGCGGACCAGCCCCTGTTCGTGATCTCGGTGGCGGCCGAGCTGGCCGAGATGCACCCCCAGACCCTGCGCCAGTACGACCGGCTGGGCCTGGTCACCCCGTCCCGGCTGCCCGGGAAGGCCCGGCGCTACTCGCAGCGGGATGTGGAGAAGCTGCGCCAGATCCAGCAGCTGTCCTCCGAGGGGGTCTCGCTGGAGGGGATCCGCCGGATCATCCAGCTGGAGAACCAGGTCCAGGCCCTGCAGCACCGGGTCCGGGAGCTGACCGAGCAGCTGCAGGAGAGCCAGGACCGGATCCAGGAATCTCGGCGGGTGTTCGCGGCCGGGCTGCGCGGCGACGTCGTGCGGCTGGGCCGGGGGCAGCGCCCGGAGCGCTCCTCGACGAGCCGGGCGCTGACCCTGTACCGGGGGTGAGGCTGTTGCTGGGGTGAGCGAGCCGGGCCCGCGGGCGGGGGCCGGCGGGTTTTCCGGGCGGAAACACGGGTATGGCATGATGATCCGCATCACTTCTCAACCGCACCGATCCGTGGGGGCCACCGCATGCTCGAGACCCTGGACTCCGTCCTCTCCGCCATCGACAAGGTCCTCTGGGGCCCGTTCATCCTCATCCCGCTGCTGCTGGGCACGGGCCTGTACCTGACCATCCGCCTCGGCGGGATCCAGCTGACCAAGCTCGTCCAGGCCCTGCGCCTGGCCTTCTTCACCCGCAAGGACGAGGGCGCCCAGGGCGGGGACATCTCCCAGTTCCAGGCGCTGACCACCGCGATGGCCGCGACCGTGGGAACCGGCAACATCGTCGGGGTCGCCACCGCGATCGGCACCGGCGGTCCCGGGTCCCTGTTCTGGATGTGGATCACCGCGATCTTCGGCATGGCCTCGAAGTACTCGGAGGCCTTCCTGGCGGTGCGCTTCCGCACCACGGACGCCAAGGGCGAGATCTCCGGCGGCCCGCAGTACTACCTGCAGCGCGGCATCCGCGGCGGCTTCGGGAAGTTCCTGGCCCTGTTCTTCTGCGTGGCCGCGATCATCGCCTCCTTCGGCATCGGGAACACCACCCAGGGCAACTCCATCTCCGTGAACATGGTGGACTCCTTCCACGTGCCGGAGTGGATCACCGGGCTGGTGCTGGCCGTGCTGACCCTGCTGGTGCTGGTCGGTGGCATCAAGTCCATCGGGCGGGTCACCTCCAACCTGGTGCCGATCATGATCGTCTTCTACGTCGTCGGGGCGATCTACATCCTGTGCGTGAACGTCGGGGGGATCCCGGAGGCCTTCGCGACGATCTTCGAGTCCGCGTTCACCGGGCACGCCGCCGTCGGCGGGTTCCTGGGCTCCACCATCATCCTGGCGGTGCAGATGGGTGTGGCCCGCGGCATCTTCTCCAACGAGTCCGGGATGGGCTCGGCGGCCATCGCCGCGGCGGCCGCGCAGACCACCCACCCGGTGCGTCAGGGCCTGGTGTCCATGACCCAGACCTTCATCGACACGATCATCGTGGTCACCTGCACCGGGCTGGTCATCATCACCACCGGGCAGTGGACCGCCGGGGCCGACGCCGCCGGCACCATGACCTCCCGCGCCTTCTCCACCGGGCTGCCGGGCAGCTGGGGCGGGTGGATCGTGACGATCGGCCTGATGCTGTTCGCCTACTCCACGATCCTCGGCTGGGCCTACTACGGCGAGCGGTGCATCGAGCGGCTGTTCGGGCGGCGCGGGGTGCCGGCCTACCGGGTGCTCTTCTCCGTGATCGTCTACGTCGGCTGCACCGTCCCGCTGTCGCTGGTGTGGACCTTCGCGGACATCGCCAACGGCCTGATGGCCATCCCCAACCTGATCGGCCTGCTGATCCTCTCCGGTCTGATCGCCCGGGAGACCCGTCACTACCTGCGCAACGACCCCTCCGTCACGGCGGACAAGGATGAGGTGGACGAGTTCATGAAGGGCCACCCCGGGGCGATCGACACCTACGAGACCCAGTCCATCCCCCAGGTGGACCGCCGCTGAAGCCAGGTGGGGGGGGTCCGGCGTCGACCCGGCGCTCTCGTTCCCGAAAACGCGGAAAGTGGGAACGGATGCGCCGTCTCGCGGGAGGGGATGCCTCGGGGGGCGGGGCGCCGGTGTGCGGATGAAGAGAAGGAGAGCAGACGTGAGCAGCGATGCGAGCGACCGTGAATCTGAGCAGAACGGTCAGTTCGGGGCCGAGAAGGAGACGGCGCCCGTCGTCGAGATGGTGAGGTTCCGCGTGATCGCGGGCCAGGAGGCGGCGGCGCGGGAATGGGTGGCGTACCTGCGGGACCATCCCACACAGTTCCGGGAGACGATGATCCCGGAGCGGATGCAGGTGGAGACCATTCTCAGCGATGAGCAGGAGGACCGGCTCCATCTCACCTGGTTCTCCGTGCAGCTGCCTGGGGGAGCGCCGGTGCAGGACTCCGAACACGAGCTGGACCGGATCCACCTGGACTACTGGCATCGGTGCATCGACCCTGACTGGGGGCCGCAGCGGCTCACCCCGGAAATCTTCATGACCTCCGAGCCTGTCCAGAGGGCCTTCGAGCAGTAGTCGAGAACTGCCCGGCTGCGTCATCATCGACTCGGCGCTCTCGTGCCATCCCCCTTCGCTGAGACGGCGCATCCGTTCCCGAAAACGCGAAAAGCGGGAACGGATGCGCCGTCTCGTGCGGAGGAGGGCCGGGAGTGGGAACGGATGCGCCGTCTCGCGCGGAGGAGGGCCGGGAGTGGGAACGGATGCGCCGCCTCGCGGGAGGGGATGCAGTGAGTGGGTACGAATGCGCCGGGTCGCGGGTGCTCCGAAGTCCCAGCTCCGAACCCTGGCCGCCCCGCCCGGGGTCAGGCCCGGCGGTAGGTGAGGTCCCAGGGGTGGCGTCCGGCCTCCCCGGCCTTGCGCTCGAAGCTGGTGAGGATCCGGCCCTCCCAGCGGGGGGCCCAGCCGCCGGTCGGGTCCTCCTCGGTGGCGCCGCGGCCCGGGTGCTCGTTGCGGAATTCCTCGGAGGCCTCCAGCACCTCGCGCATCACCAGGGCGTACTCCTCCCAGTCCGTGGCCAGGCGCCACAGCCCGCCGGGCCGGATCACCCGGGCGGCCAGCCGCGCGAAGTCCGGGGAGACCAGGCGGCGCTTGTGGTGGCGGGTCTTGTGCCACGGGTCCGGGAAGAACACCCACAGCTCGTCCACGCTGGCCGGCTCCAGCAGGTTCTCCAGCACCTCCGGGGCGTTGGCCTGCACCACCCGCACGTTCTGCACACCGGCCTGACCCATCTTCATCAGCAGGTCGGCGATGCCGGGGGTGTAGACCTCCACCGCCAGGTAGTCGTTCTCCGGGTGCTCGCCGGCCGCGTGCACGATGGCCTCACCGAGCCCGGAGCCCACCTCCACCACCAACGGCGCCCCTTCTCGGCCGAAGACCTCGGCCTGGTCGAAGCGAGCCTCGGGGGCCACCGAGGTGTCGGTGACCAGCCGCGGGACGTCCAGCACGTGGGTCGGGGAGAACTCGTCCCAGGCCTTCTGGCGCCGAGCGGTCAGCCGGTCCCCCCGGCGCACGAAGGAGTACGGCTGGCGGTGGAACTGCTGGGGGACGTCCTCGGACATGGGCTCTTCCCTTCGGGTGGTGGCGGTCCAACCCGTCATCGTACCCGGTGCCTCAGGCGGAGGGCCGCCCGGCGGCGTCGCGCAGGGCGGCGGCTCGGCGCACCTCCTCCTCGCGCAGCACCCGCATCCGGGTGGTGTCCGGGTGCTCCAGGACCGGGTGCGGCCGGGTGAGGTCCACCTGGTGGTCGATCTGGGCGTCCAGGCTGCCCGGGTGCTCGCCCATGAACGCGTCGATCTGCTCGGCGGTGGCCGTGAAGTGCGGATCGTGGCGCAGGTACCGCCGGGTCTCGCGCACCACCAGCCCGGAGAGGATCAGCAGCCCGATGAGATTGGGGATGGCCATGATCCCGTTGATCACGTCGGAGAAGGTCCACACCATCGTCAGCGGGGCGACGGCGCCCAAGCCGCAGGCCACCGCGAACACGATCCGGTAGATCAGGATGCCCCGGTGTCCGCCGCCCAGGCGCTCGATGCAGCGCTCGCCGTAGTACGCCCAGCCCAGCACCGTGGAGTAGCCGAGCAGGATCAGGCAGATGGTGACGATGATCCCGCCCCAGCTGCCGGGCAGCCCCGTGGCGAAGGCGGTGGAGGTCATGGTGGCCGGTTCGCCGTTCTCCCACACGCCGGTGGTGATGATCAGCAGCCCGGTGATGGAGATGACCACGAGGGTGTCGATGAAGGTCTGGGTCATGGACACCAGGCCCTGGCGCACAGGGTGGGCGGTCTGGGCGATGGAGGAGGGGATGGAGGCGGTGCCCATCCCGGATTCGTTGGAGAACAGGGAGCGGGCCACGCCGATCTGCATGGTCATCAGCAGGGAGCCCGCGGCCCCGCCGGCCGCCCCGGAGGGGGTGAAGGCGTTGCCGAAGATCAGCGCCAGCGCGTGCGGGATGCCGGACCAGTTCACGGCGAGGATGTACAGTCCGCCGCCCACGTACAGCGCGATCATCAGCGGCACGCAGAACACGGTGACCTTGGAGATGGACTTGATGCCGCCCACCAGCGCCCCCAGGGTCAGCACCCCGATGACGACGGCGGTGATCGTCGGGGCCACGTGGAAGGTGGACTCCATGTTGGAGGCGATGGCGTTGGACTGGGTGGTGTTGCCGACGCCGAAGGTCGCGACGACGGCGCAGGCGGCGAAGGCCACGGAGAGGAACCAGCCGAAGCGGTTGGGGATGCCGCGCACCAGGTACACCTGGGGCCCGCCGGTCAGCTCCCCGTTCTTGTCCCGGGTGCGGAAGCGCACCCCGAGGAAGCACTCGGCGTACTTGGAGGCCATGCCGATCAGTGCGGTGATCCACATCCAGAACAGGGCCCCGGGCCCGCCGAGGTGGATGGACAGGGCCACGCCCACGATGTTGCCGGTGCCCACGGTGGCTCCGAGGGCGGTGGCCATCGCCTGGTAGGAGGAGATCTCGCCCTTCTGGCCCGGCTGGCGGGAGCGGCGCCCGAAGGCCAGGGACATGGCCTTGCCGAACAGGCGGAACTGCAGCCCGCCCAGGCGCACGGTGAGGAACAGGCCGGTGAGCAGCAGCAGTGGCAGGATCAGCCACGGTCCCCACACGATCGCGTCGGCCCGGTCCAGGATGGTCTGCAGGGTGTCCATGTCTCCTCGTTCCCGCGCTCGCGCGTCAGGCGGTCACCGGAAGACGCGGACGCCCGCTCACCGGGGCTGGTGCGCGGGCGTCGTCGTCATGCGGGAAAGCCGAAGCGCGGTGCGCTACTTCTTGCTGCTCTTCGCAGCCTTCTTGGCGGCCTTCTTCGCCTTCTTCTTGTCGCTCTTGGACTGCAGGATCAGGGCCGCGGCGATGGCGGCGAGCCAGGAGTCCTTGGCGACGGCGGTGCCGGCCTGGGAGGGGCGGATGCCGTCCTCCTCGGTCATCTCGTCGGTGTTGAAGTACATCGCGAGCAGTCCGGCGGAGAAGGCGCCGAGGGCCAGCCCGGCCAGGCGGCGCGGGACGATGGGGGTCAGCAGGGCGGCGCCGACGGCGATCTCGGAGCCGGCCAGGACCTTGCCGAAGGTCTGGGGGCTCAGGCTGCCGAGAGCGGGGACGCCGTTGACGGCCATGCCCTGGAGGGTCTTGGCGGTGTCCTCGTCGAGGTTGAGCTTGCCGAGGCCGGAGTTGAGGATGAAGGCGCCGGGCACGGCGCGCAGGGCGGCGTTGGCGAGGTGGAAGGCCATAGGTGATCCTTTCGTGGAGATCCGGTGGTGTTCGGTCGGGTCGGAGCGGGCTCCGGGGGACCGATCGTCCTGCTCCACCCTAACCCTCGGGGGGCGTCGGGCAGGTGTCGGTCGTGTTACCGGGAGACGCGAAGGGCCCGGATTCTCGCCACCAGCGAAATGCCGGTGCGGCGGGAAGCCGGGGCCGTCGTCGTGGAGCCGGGAGGCGGGGTCAGCTCAGCTGGCCGTCGGCGTCCTCCAGGTGGGCGCGCATGAACCACTGGAACTTCTCCAGCTCGGTGGTCTGCTGGATGAGCATGTCCTCGGTGATGGGATCCACGTCCCCGACCTTGGCGATCGCGGCGCGGTGGTCCTCGATCAGGCCGGTGTAGACCTCGTCCAGCGCGCGCAGGTGATCCATGGCCGAGGCGCGCCCCAGCTTGTAGTCCTCCCAGTCGCGGGTCTGGACCAGGTCCCCGGGCAGCCCGTTGGGGGCCACCCCGAGGGCGGACATGCGCTCGGCGAGCTCGTCGGCGTAGCCGCGCACCAGCTCGATCTGCGGGTCCAGCATCTCGTGCACGCCGATGAAGTTGCGCCCGACCACGTTCCAGTGGGCGTGCTTGAGGGTCAGCTGCAGGTCGTTCAGGGCGTGCAGGCGCGGCTGCAGGATCTCGGCGACCTGGTGGCCGCCGTCCACGGACAGGCCGGGGACGGTGTACGGGGCGTTCTTCTCAGACATGGCGTTCCTTCCTGTGTGCGCGGGCCCCGGTGTGTGATGCGGTGTGTGTGATGCGATGGGCCCGCGGACGTTGTTATGAGTGACTCATAACTGCGTTGTTATGAGTCAATCAAAATAGCGCGGGCGGGTCAAGGACCTGCGGAGGTGCCGTCGATCGCCTCAGGCGAACACCGAGCGCAGCGTCGCCAGGCTCAGCTGCTCGTGCTCCGCTCGGGCGCCCCCCGCGCCGTCGGGCACCGGCTGCATCCCCGGCACGACGACGACGCGCGCGCCCGCCGCGTGAGCCGCGGCCACCCCGGAGGGGGAGTCCTCCACGACGACGCAGCGGGTGATGTCCACGCCGAGCCGCTCGGCGGCCAGCAGGTACGGCTGCGGATCCGGCTTGGGCCGCTGCACGTCCTCATCCCCGATCACCGTGCGGAACAGGCCCTCCGGGGCGCGGGAGGCGGTGACCCGGGCGATCTCCGTGGTGGCGTTGGTGACGATGGCCGCCGGGATCCCGGCGTCGGCGACCTCGCGCAGCAGCGGCTCGATCCCCGGCAGGAAGCCGATGCCCTCCTGCGCCACCACCTGCTGGCCGGTGGCGGCCAGGCGGCGCACGATCTCCTCCGGCGTGAGCCGCACCCCCAGCTCCCGCAGCCGATCCACCGTCATGGACATCGGCTGGCCCAAGCAGGCCAGGGTGTCCTGCTCGGTCCACACGGCGTCGAACTCCGCGGCCACCTCCTCCTTGGCGCGGGCCCAGACGGGCTCGGTGTCCACGAGGGTGCCATCGTGGTCGAACAGGACGGCCTCGGGCAGGGCGGTGCTGGGAGCGGGGGAGTCGGAGACGGAGCGGCGCTGATCGGTCATGGTCCCAGCGTATCGGCCGGCGCCCGGATCGCGGGCCCGGCTCCCCGCGGTCGGGCGGGGCGCGTCCTAGACTGGCTTTCCGTGAGCAGCACCTCCCCGATGACCCCTCCCGTTCGCGCCGCCTCCCCTTCGGCCGCGGTGCGCCTGTGCACCGGCGCGGCCCTGCCGATGGCGGTGCTGACGGGGCTGTGGATCACGGCCGGACGCGCCCTGTTCGGGGCGGGCGGGCTGCTGGTCGGTGTCTTCGCGGTGACCGTGCTGCCGGCGTACCTGGCGGTGCTGGGCCTGGCCTGCTGGCACCTGCTGCGCGATGCCCGACGCCGCCCGGGCGGGGCCACGACCCCGGCGATCGCCGGGGCGCTGGCGTGCACCTGGGTCCTGGCGCTGATCTTCGGCTTCCTCGTCCCGGACCGGGTGGAGGGGCAGGTGGTCTCGGCGGCCTCGGCGGTGCTGGGCCCGGACGTCGTCGGGCTCTCCGCCGGCTTCGGCAACACCTTCGGCATCCTGACCTTCGTCGCGGCCTTCGCGACCCTGGGCCTGGCGATCACCCAGAACCGACGCGGGCGCCGCGCGGCCGAGGGGCGCCCGGCCACGGAGGACGAGATCCTCGACGCCGCCGGGTACGACGGCGGCCGGCTGGGCTGAACGGGCTGGCCGACCTGCGGGGCCGATCCGCCGGCTCTCGGCTGCGTCCGGGCGCCGCCCGAGCCCCGCCTCCGAGTCCCGGCCAGGGCGCGGCCCTGCCTCCCGCACGATCCCCGCCATCGTGCGGAAGAACCTGTGGAAAACTCCTGCGGAACCCCTTGTCCCCTCAAGTTGAGCGGAGTAGACTCAAGGTAGTTGATACAGACGTGGGCAGATCGGCGGGCGCAGCGGCCCGCCCCTCGCCCCGGAACCACCCTGAGGAGCCGCCATGGACACCCGATTCACCACCCAGAGCCAAGAGGCTCTCAACGCCGCGAACATGAACGCGCAGACCGCGGGCAACCCGCAGATCGAACCCGCGCACCTGCTCAAGGCCCTGCTGGACCAGCGCCAGTCCGTGGCCGTGGCCGTCCTGAAGTCCCTCGAGGTGGACGTGGACGCCCTGTCCGAGCGGGCCTCGGCCGCGATCAAGGCCCTGCCCGCCGCCTCCGGGTCCTCGGTGGGCCAGGCCCAGTTCTCCCGCCAGTCCCTGCGCGTCGTGCAGGGCGCGCAGCAGGCCGCGCAGCAGCTCGGGGACCAGTTCGTCTCCACCGAGGTGCTGCTGCTGGGCATCGCCCGGCTGGGCTCGGAGGACCCGGCCGCCGCGGCCCTGTCCCGGGCCGGGGCGGGGGCCGCGGCCATCGAACAGACCATCCCCGACGTCAGAGGAGGACGCACCGTGTACACCCCCGATCCGGAGGGCACCTTCCAGTCCCTGGAGAAGTACGGCACGGACCTGACCGCCGTCGCCCGCGAGGGCAAGCTGGACCCGGTCATCGGCCGGGATGCGGAGATCCGCCGCGTCATCCAGGTGCTCTCCCGGCGCACCAAGAACAACCCGGTGCTGATCGGCGAGCCCGGCGTCGGCAAGACCTCCGTGGTGGAGGGCCTGGCCCAGCGCATCGTCTCCGGGGACGTCCCGGAGACCCTGCGCGGCAAGACCCTCATCAGCCTGGACCTCGGCTCGATGGTCGCCGGCGCCAAGTACCGCGGCGAGTTCGAGGAGCGGCTCAAGGCCGTGCTGGACGAGATCAAGAAGTCCGAGGGGCAGGTCATCACCTTCATCGACGAGCTGCACACCCTCGTCGGGGCCGGTGGCGGCTCCGATGGGTCCATGGACGCGGGCAACATGCTCAAGCCCATGCTGGCCCGCGGCGAGCTGCGGATGATCGGGGCGACCACCCTGAACGAGTACCGCGAGAACATCGAGAAGGACGCCGCCCTGGAGCGCCGCTTCCAGCAGGTCTACGTCGGCGAGCCCTCCGTGGAGGACACCGTCGCGATCCTGCGCGGACTGAAGGAGCGCTACGAGGCGCACCACAAGGTGCAGATCGCCGACTCCGCGCTGGTGGCCGCAGCCAATCTCTCTAACCGCTACATCCAGGGTCGCCAGCTGCCGGACAAGGCCATCGACCTCGTGGACGAGGCCGCCTCGCGCCTGCGCATGGAGATCGACTCCGCCCCGGAGGAGATCGACGCGCTGCGCCGCCAGGTGGACCGGATGACCATGGAGGAGCTGGCGCTGAAGAACGAGACCGACGCCGCCTCCCAGGACCGGCTGGCCACCCTCCAGCAGGAGCTGGCCGACCGGCGCGAGGAGCTGGACGCCCTGAACGCCCGCTGGGAGGCGGAGAAGGCCGGGCTGAACCGCGTCGGGGAGATCAAGAAGCAGGTGGACGAGCTGCGCTCGGCGGCCGAGGTCGCCCAGCGCGAGGGCAACCTCGGGGAGGCTTCACGACTGCTCTACGGGGAGATCCCCGCCAAGCAGCGGGAGCTGGAGGAGGCCCAGCGGGCTGAGGAGCAGACCGAGGCCGGGGACACCATGGTCTCCGAGGAGGTCACCGCCGATGAGATCGCGGACGTCATCTCCGCCTGGACGGGGATCCCCGCCGGGAAGATGCTGCAGGGCGAGAACGAGAAGCTGCTGCACATGGAGGCCGAACTCGGCAAGCGCCTGATCGGCCAGCACCGCGCGGTGCAGGCCGTGGCCGACGCCGTGCGCCGCTCCCGCGCGGGGGTCTCGGACCCGGATCGGCCCATCGGCTCCTTCCTGTTCCTGGGCCCCACCGGCGTCGGGAAGACCGAGCTGGCCAAGTCCCTCGCGGAGTTCCAGTTCGACGACGAGCACGCGATGATCCGCATCGACATGTCCGAGTACGGCGAGAAGCACACCGTCTCCCGGCTGGTCGGCGCCCCTCCCGGGTACGTCGGCTACGACGAGGGCGGGCAGCTGACCGAAGCCGTGCGGCGTCGACCCTACTCCGTGGTGCTGCTGGATGAGGTGGAGAAGGCCCACCCGGACGTCTTCGACATCCTCCTGCAGGTCCTCGACGACGGGCGCCTGACCGACGGGCAGGGCCGGACCGTGGACTTCCGCAACGTCATCCTGATCATGACCTCCAACCTGGGTTCGCAGTTCCTGGTGGATCAGACCCAGGAGGAGCAGAAGAAGCGCGAGGCCGTGATGAACGTGGTCAACGCCTCCTTCAAGCCCGAGTTCCTCAACCGGCTGGACGACATCATCATGTTCGACCCGCTGACCAGCGAGGATCTGGGGCGGATCGTGGAGCTGATGATCGACGCGATGGCCCAGCGCCTGCAGCAGCGGCGCCTGACCCTGGACGTCACGGACGCGGCCAAGGAGTGGCTGGGCCTGACCGGCTACGACCCGGCCTTCGGCGCCCGTCCCCTGCGCCGACTGGTGCAGAAGGAGGTCGGGGACCGTCTGGCCAAGGGCATCCTCGCCGGGCAGATCTGGGACGGGGACACCGTGCGGGTGGACGTGAACCCGGACGTCGCCGAGGACGGCCTGACGGTCACCTCCGAGCGCGCCTGACCCCCGGAGGCCCCGCGAGACGGCGTTCTCGTACCCACCTCCCACCGAGACGGCGCTTTTGTTCCCAGAAATCGGATTCTTGGGAACGAAAGCGCCGCCTCGGTGCAGGTGGGCGGGGGAATGGGAACGGGAGCGCCGTCTCGGTGCACCCGAGGGCCGGACGTGCCCGGGAATCCCCGGACATGCCGGCCCCGGGACGCCCGCCGGCACTACGCCCCCGGCGTCGCCGGGTTGTTGCCGCGGCCGCGGGCCAGGAGCATGGCGGCCACGGTCACCGCGAAGCACGCGCCCATGTACCCGGCGGCCGGGCCGACGCCGCCGTCCGCGGTCTGCAGCAGCCAGGCCACGATCATCGGGGTGAAGCCCGCGACCAGCGCCCCGCTGGTCTCCCGGGCCAGGGCGGTTCCGGTGAACCGGGTCTCGGTGGGGAACAGGTTCGCCACGAACGCTCCCTGCGGGCCCGAGGTGCAGGAGAGCACCACGCCGTAGGACACGCACAGCACGCCCAGGCTCGCCGCCCAGCTGCCCGAGGTCAGGCCCAGGAACAGCGGCACGGCGAACAGCGCACCGGCCACCGCCCCGAAGCCCATGACCTTCGCCGCGCTGAACCGGTCCGCGGCCAGACCCGCCACCGGGGAGAGCAGGACCCCCAGGATCGAGGCCAGCAGCACCGCCGTCAGCGCCTGCTGGCGTTCCAGACCGCCGTAGGTGGTCATGACGGTGATGGAGACGATGGAGATGATGTAGTTGTTGGCGTTGTGTCCGGTCACGGCCATGAAGCCCAGCACCACGCCCTTCCAGTCCGTGCGCAGCACCTCGCCCAGCGGGGTGCGCCGGGCTTCGCGGCGCTGCCGCTGAGCGGCCATCGCCGCCCGGTACTCGGGGGACTCCTCCAGGCGGGTGCGGATCCAGATGGCCAGGGCGAACAGCACCACCGAGACCAGGAACGGCAGCCGCCAGCCCCACCCGAGGAACGCCTCCTGCCCCAGCCCGGCCACGGCCAGGAAGCTCAGGATCGCGATCGCCGAGCCCGCGGCCGGCATCGAGAGCACCAGGGAGGTCCAGAAGCCGCGCCGGGCCGGCGGGGTGTACTCCGCGACCAGGGTCAGCGCCCCGGTCAGCTCGGCCCCGGCCCCCAGCCCCTGGGTGAAGCGCAGCAGGATCAGCAGCACCACCGCCCACACCCCGAGGCTCTGGTGGGTGGGCAGCAGCCCGATCCCCACCGTGGAGACCCCCATGATGAGGATGGTCAGCAGCATCGCCGGCTTGCGTCCGCGCCGGTCCCCGAGGTGCGCGATGAGCACTCCGCCCAGCGGCCGGGCGACGAAGCCCACCGCGAAGGTCGCGAAGGCCGCCACCGCCTGCCCGCCCTCCAGGCCCCCGAAGAACAGCGGGCCGATGACCAGGGACGCCGCCGCCCCGTACAGCGCGTAGTCGTACCACTCCACGAGCGTGCCGATCATGGACGCGATCAGCGCCCGCCCGGCCCCGGGGCGCAGCCCCGTTCGTCCCACCTGCTCGACGCCCGCTCCAGTGCCAGTACCAGCGCTCACGTCCGCCCCCGCCCCGGGCGCGGGCCCTCCTCCGACGACGCGGCTCACGCGCTCCTCCAATCCAGGGCCACCATCTCCGGGGTCAGCTCCGCCATCCGGGCCACGCCCATCAGCTGCATCGTGCGCACCATCTCGGAGCGGAAGATCTCTAGGGCCCGGGCCACGCCCTCCCCGCCGCCGGCCATCAGCCCGTACAGGTAGGCCCGCCCGATCATCGCCGCATCCGCGCCCAGGGCCACCGCCGCGACGACGTCGGCCCCGGACATGATCCCGGTGTCCACCAGCACGGTCGGCTCCGGCCCCAGCCGACGGCGCACCTCCGGCAGGGTCAGCAGCGGCACCGGCGCCCGGTCCAGCTGGCGCCCGCCGTGGTTGGACAGCACGACGCCGTCGGCCCCGGCGGCCACGGACCGCTCGGCGTCCTCGGGGGTCTGCACGCCCTTGATCAGCAGGGTCCCGGGCCACTGCTCGCGCAGCCAGGCCAGGTCCCGGAAGGCCAGGGTGGGGTCGAACAGGGACCCGATCGCCTGGATGGACTGGGACCCGGAGCCGAAGTTCGTGAAGCCCAGGGGCTCGGTGGTCAGGAAGTTGATCCACCACTCCGGGCGCCAGGCCGCATCCAGGAACGTCTTGGCGGTCAGCTGCGGCGGGAAGGTCATGCCGTTGCGGGTGTCCCGGTGCCGGGCCCCGGTCACGGGGGTGTCCACGGTGACCATCAGCGTGTCGTACCCGGCGGCGTGGGCCCGGGCCACGAGGTCCTCGGCGATCCCGCGGTCCTGTCCGGCCAGGTACAGCTGGAACCAGCGGCGCCCGTCGGGCCCGGCCTCGGCCACCTCCTCGATGGTCGCGGTGCCCATGGTGGACAGGGTGAAGGGGATGCCCGCGGCGTGGGCGGCCCGCACCCCGGCGGTCTCGCCCTCGCTGTGCATCATCCGGGTGAAGCCGGTCGGGGCGATGACCAGCGGCATCGCGCTCGCCGCGCCGGCCACGGTGGTCTGCGGGGTCACGGAGCCGACGTCGCGCAGCACCTGCGGGCGGAAGGCCAGCTCGTCGTAGACCTGCCGGGCACGGCCCAGGGAGATCTCCCGCTCCGCGGCGCCGTCGACGTAGTCGAAGGGCCCGGTGGGGGTGCGACGCTTGGCGATGCGCCGCAGGTCCCACAGGTCCGCGGCCTTGGCCAGGCGCGCGGCCCGGCGGTCCAGGGTGGGCTTCTGCAGGTGCAGGTAGTCCCGCAGGGTCGGCAGATCGGGCAGGCGACGGCGCAGGGGCGCCAGGCGCGGGCTGTGCAGGGGCACGGTGGGGCCTTTCCGGGATGGCGATCGGGTTGTCCCCGACTGTAGTGATCCGCGAGATATCCGCCCATTCGTTGCGTCGCGTCGCCCAGATGACGCAGGATCCCGACGTCGCGGTGCGGCCGGTCTGCGTAGGCTGGGCCCGTGACCTCCTCCTTCCCCGCCGCTGCGGGGGCCGCCCACCGGGCCGCCCTGCGCTCGATCGCCCGCGTGGTCGAGGAGACGGCCCGCCCCACGGAGCCCGCGGCCGCGCTGGCCTGGATCGTCGGGCTGCTGCGGGCCGGCGGGGTGCTGGTGCTCACCGGGGCGGGGGTCTCCACCGACTCCGGGATCCCGGACTACCGGGGACCGCGCGGCTCGCTGCGGCGGCACCGGCCGATGACGTACCAGGAGTTCCTGCACGATCCCGACGCCTCCCACCGGTACTGGGCCCGCTCCTTCGTGGGCTGGCGGATCATGGACCGGGCTCGTCCGAATCCCGTGCACCACGCCCTGGTGGAGCTGGAGCGGGCGGGCATGCTCAGCGGGATCATCACCCAGAACGTGGACGGGCTGCACCGGGCCGCAGGCTCCCGGACCGTGCTCCAGCTGCACGGCGGGCTGGATGCGGTGGCCTGCCTGGACTGCGGGCACCGCGAGGACCGTCGGGCGCTGGATGAGCGCCTGGCGGCGGCGAACCCGGGGTACCTGGAGCGGATCCGGCTGGATCCGCGCGCGGTGAACCCTGACGGGGACGTGGAGCTGTCCGAGCAGCAGATCGCGGGCTTCCGGATGGTCGGGTGCCCGGTGTGCGGCTCCGTGCGGCTGAAGCCCGACGTCGTGTACTTCGGCGAGTCCGTGCCGCCCGAGCGCAAGGCGCGGGCGCGCCAGATGGTCCGGGAGGCCCGGGCGCTGCTGGTGGCCGGGTCCTCCCTGGCGGTGATGAGCGGGTACCGTCCCGTCCTGGACGGGCTGGCCCGCGGTCTGCCGCTGGCGGTGATCAACGGCGGACCGGGGCGGGCCGATGCCCGGGCGGACATCCTGTGGCGCACCCGGGTGGGGGAGGCCTTCGGTGAGATCCTGGACGCCCTGCAGCTGTGAGCCGCGGCGCCTCGTCGCGCGTGGGCACGGGCTGGACAAACCATGTACCCTGGGATCACGACAGAACTGACAGGGATCCGGGGTCGCAGTGTGCGCTCAGCGCGGCTGCGCCCGGAGTGAGCGATAAGAGGGGGTCACGCCATGGGGCGCGGCCGTCAGAAGGCTAAGGCAACCAGGCAGGCGCGGGAGATGAAGTACTACTCCCCGCAGACCGACTACACGGCGCTGGAGCGGGAGCTGACCGGTGCCAAGAAGTCCGACCGATCCGCGGACCGCTCCGGCGGCGCGCGCGAGGAGTTCGCCGACTACGAGGATCCGTACGCCGAGGAGTACGACGAGCGCGGCTGAGCGCGCGTCATCCCCGGCCAGCGGGCGACGTCCCCGGCAGCACGGACGTCACACACCCCGCAGCCGCAGCACCCGCAGCGCCAGGGCCCCGGAACCGAGCAGGTTCCGGGGCCCTGGCGCGTTCTGCGGTCCGTGCGTCGGCACGCTGCGCGTCGGCAGGTGCCGCCTGGTGCGCTTACGCGTATTCGCCGAGCAGGCGCACCGCGCCGCCGTCCACGCCCTTCGCGCCCTGCACGTAATCCGGGTCCTCCAGGTCCGCCGCGGTGGGAGCCTCGCCCTGCTCCACGGTGCCCATGACCCAGGTGTCCACGCCGCGCTCGCCCAGGTGCGCCACCGCCTGATCCGTGACGGACGGGTCCACCACGGCCACCATGCCCACGCCCAGGTTCAGGGTGCGCTCGAGGTCCGCCTGCGGGACCTTGCCCAGCTGCCCGATGACCCGGAAGATCGGCGGGATCCGCCAGCTGCTGCGGTCCACCCGGGCCTCCAGACCCTGCGGCAACACGCGCGCCAGGTTCGCGGCCAGCCCGCCGCCGGTCACGTGGCTGAAGGCCCGCACCCCGGTGCCCAGCCCGCCGTCCTCCCCCAGCACGGGGAAGGTGCGGGCGAGATCCAGCACGTCCGCGGCGTAGACCCGGGTGGGCTCCAACAGCTCCTCGCCGAGGGTGCGGCCGAACTCGGAGACCTCCCGGTCCAGGGACCACCCGGCCACGTTCACGACCTTGCGCACCAGCGAGTACCCGTTGGAGTGCAGCCCGGAGGAGGCCATCCCGATCAGCACGTCGCCGGCCCGCACCCGGTCCGGGCCGAGCAGCTCGTCGGCCTCCACGATGCCGGTGGCGGCCCCGGCGACGTCGTACTCCTGCGGGCCCAGCAGCCCCGGGTGCTCGGCGGTCTCCCCGCCCACCAGGGCCGTGTCCGCCGCGGAGCAGGCCGCGGCGATCCCGCGCACGATCCCGGCGATCCGCTCCGGGACCACCTTCCCGCAGGCGATGTAGTCGGTCATGTACAGCGGCTTCGCGCCGACCACCACGATGTCGTCCACGACCATGCCCACCAGGTCCCAGCCGATGGTGTCGTGGATCTCCAGGGTCTGGGCGATCGCGACCTTGGTGCCCACCCCGTCCGTGGAGGTCGCCAGGTAGGGCTTGCGGTAGCCGCGCAGCGCGGAGAGGTCGTACAGCCCCGCGAAGCCGCCGACCCCGCCGACCACCCCGGGCCCGTGCGTGGCCTTCACGGCCTCCTTCATGAGGTCGACGGCGCGGTCCCCGGCCTCGACGTCCACGCCGGACTCGGCGTAGGTCAGGCCGGTCTCGGGCTGCTGGGTGTCTGCCATGTGGTGTCCTTCGGGTCGGTCCTCCCCGCGCGGGGGAGGGGCGTGGATCGGATCCGGTCGTCGGGAGGGGGGGATGTCAGTTCAGGGGCTGGCCGTGCTCGTCCACGGGCACCGCCCGGTAGCGGCGCACCCTCTTCTTGGAGCGCCGGTCCAGGATCAGGCCGATGATCGCGCCCACCAGGGCGCCGGCGGTCCCGAAGATCACGGCCATCATGCCGAAGATCGCGCCCAGGGTGTAGGCCTGGTCCACCGGGCCCAGCAGCGTCGAGAACAGGGCCACGACCAGCCCCACGGCCACCCCGACCAGCAGGAACGCGATCACCGACGGGGCCCGGCGCACCTCGAAGGCCTCCACCGGCTCGGCCCCCGCGCGCTCGGGGGTCGCCTCACCATCCGGGGCGGGGCGGACGGTCTCGACGTCGTTCGCGGCGTCGGCGTCCGGGGAGCCCGCGGGGGAGGAGGACTGCGGGGAACGGGGGGCGGAAGGGTGCTGACTCATCTACCCCAGGGTACCTTTCCGGGCCCGCCGCGCGGCGGTGCGGGTCGCGAACAGCGGCAGCAGGGCGGAGAGGTCGCTGCGGTTGCCGGAGGCGTCCACCGCGTGCTCGGCGCGGGCCTGCCCCCAGGTCAGGGAGCCGGTGGCCAGACCCAGCCACACCGGGGCCGGCATCTCCACGACGTTGGGCGGGGTCCCGCGGGTGTGCCGCGGACCCTCGATGGCCTGGGTGACCCCGAAGGGCGGGACCCGGACCTCCACCGAGTTGCCCGGGGCGCGGTGGGCCAGCTCCTCCAGGGCGTAGCGCACGGCCGTGGCCACCGTGGAGCGCCCGGCCCCCTCCGGGTCGGCCTCCCAGGCGCGCACCGCCGCCAGCCCGGTCTCGTCCGAGATCCGCCGGGCCGCCATCAGGCCTCCTGTCCCGCGTCGTCGGCGGCCTGGCCGGCATCCGCGAAGCCCTGGTCGGCGTCGCCTGAGCCCTGCTCGGCGTCGTCGAAGGCCGCACCCAGGCGGATCGCGCCCACGGGCTCACCGCCGCCGGTGATCGGATGCAGAATCTTCCCCAGCACGGCCTCCACCGCCGCCCCGGGCAGGTGCCCGGCACCGGCCAGCAGGGTCAGGGCCGTCAGGGTGGCCGGGCGGGAGGAGCCGTCCAGGACCTTCACGGCAGCCGCCGCCCCCTGCGGGGTGGCCACGCACAGCACCCCCTCGGCGCCGAGCTTCGCGATGACGTCCAGCCCCTCGATGACCACCGTGTTGGGCTCCCCGTGGCCCTGGACCATCTCCGGGTAGTCCACCATCGCGGTGGCCAGGGTCGCGGTGCGGGCGTCCTCCCCGATGTTGCGGATCGCGGCACCCAGGCGGGCGTAGCCGCGGGCCAGCCCGGTCAGGGTGATCGCAGGCAGCGGCGCCCCGCACCCGTCCACCCCCACCAGCGCCGGGGCGTCCCCGGTGAACTCCTGCACGGTCTCCAGGACCAGCCGCTGCAGCGGGTGGTCCGGGTCCAGGTAGGAGGCGGTGTCCCAGCCCTGCACCGCGCACGCCCACAGGAACGCCGCGTGCTTGCCCGAGCAGTTCATCGCCAGGGCCTGCTTCCCCTCGCCCCGCTCGCGCAGCCGGTCCCGGGCGTCCTCGTCCTTCGGCCAGGCCGGCGGGCAGCGCAGATCCTCCGGGGACAGCCCGGCCGCGGCGAGCATCCCCGCCGCGGTGCGCATATGCTCCAGGGAGCCGGTGTGCGAACCCGCCGCGATCGCCACCTGCGCGCCGACCAGCGGCGCACCGGCCTTCATCGACGCGATCGCCTGGAACGGCTTGAGCGTGGAGCGGGGGAACAGCAGGGCGTCGGGATCGCCCAGGCGGCGCGAGACCGCGCCGTCGGGCTCCACCACCACGGCCGAGCCCACGTGCCGGGACTCCACGAAGCCGCTGCGGGTGACCACCGCCAGCTCGGCCGCCGCGGCGGGCTCGACGGTCTCCAGGGGCTGGCTCATCTCAGGACTCCTGCTCCGCGGCGACGTAGTCGAGGTACTCCGGGGTGATGTCCCCGGTGATGTACTCCCCGGTGAAGCAGGACATCTCCAGGTCCGCGATGTCCGTGGACTCGGTGATCGCCGCGCGCATGTCCTCCACCCCCAGGTACACCAGATGATCGCAGCCCAGGATCTGCCGGATCTGCTCGATCGAGCGGTCGTGGGCCACCAGCTCGCCCGCGGTGGGCATGTTGATCCCGTACACGTGCGGGTAGCGCACCGGCGGGGCCGCGGAGGCGAAGGTGACCTTCTCCGCGCCCGCCGCGTACGCCATCTCCACGATCTCCTTGGACGTCGTCCCGCGCACGATCGAATCGTCCACGATCAGGATCCGCTTGCCGGCGAACTCGCTGGGCAGGGCGTTGAGCTTCTGGCGCACGGACTTCCGGCGCACCTCCTGCCCGGGCATGATGAACGTCCGGCCCACGTACCGGTTCTTGTAGAAGCCCTCCCGGTACTCCTTGCCCAGGGAGTGGGCCACCTCCAGGGCGGCCGGGCGCGCCGAATCCGGGATCGGCATGACGACGTCGAAATCCTCGTCCGGGACCTGCCGGCGGATGGTCTGGGCGAGCTTCTCGCCCATGCGCAGCCGCGCCTCGTACACCGAGATCCCGTTCATCACCGAATCCGGGCGGGCCAGGTACACGTACTCGAAGGCGCACGGCACCAGGGTGGTCTCCCGGGCGCACTGGCGGGAGTGCAGCGTCCCGGACTCGTCGATGAACACCGCCTCCCCCGGCTCGATCTCCCGCACGATCTCGTACCCGCCGGCGTCGAGCACCAGGGACTCCGAGGCCACGACCCACTCCTGCTCCGGCAGCTGCTGATCCATCCCGTAGGTCTCGCGGTAGGTGCGCGCGGCCTGCGCGGTCTGCTCCGTGACCGGCCGGCGGCCCAGCACCAGCGGGCGGATGCCGTGCGGGTCCCGGAAGGCCAGCAGCCCGTGACCGGCGATCAGGGCGATCACCGCGTAGGCCCCGCGGATCCGGGCGTGGGTCTTCATCACGGCGTCGAAGATCCCGGAGGCGTCCAGGTGGCGCCGGCCCACGTTCTCCTGCAGGGAGGCCGCCAGCACGTTGAGCAGCAGCTCCGTGTCCGAGGCGGAGTTCAGGTGCCGGAAGTCCCGGCGCTTCATCTCATCGGTCAGCTCCCGGGTGTTGGTCAGGTTCCCGTTGTGCACCAGCACGATGCCGTACGGGGCGTTGACGTAGAACGGCTGCGCCTCATCCAGGTTCACCGCGCTGCCCTTGGTCGCGTACCGGACGTGGCCCAGGCCGATGTTGCCCACCAGCTCCCGCATGTCCCGGGTGCGGTAGGCCTCCCGGACCTGGCCCACCTTCTTCTGCAGGTGCAGGGTGCGGTCCTCCGCGGTGGCGATGCCGGTGGAGTCCTGCCCGCGGTGCTGCAGCAGCAGCAGCGAGTCATAGACCTGCTGGTTGACGGGACCGGCCGAGAAATGGCCGACGATTCCACACACGGGCGCTTCGCTCCTGGGGTTCGCGGTGAGGGGGCGCGGCGTCCCGGCCGGGGTGTGACCCGTGACGCCGCAACGAGTATCCCACCTGCGCGGGGCGGATGCGATTCGCGTCGCGCCGTGGTCGCTCCGCGGTCGCGGCGCGGCCGGGTGCGGCGCACCGTTATCGATTCGTTACCATTGGGCCATGAAGGTTCTGGTCCTCGGCGCCGGCGGGCGCGAACACGCGATCATCACCGCGCTGCTGCGCGATCCTGCCGTCACCGAGGTGCACGCCGCCCCCTGCAACGCCGGGATCGCCCGCGTCGTGCCCGTGCACCGCATCGATCCGTCCTCCCCGGAGGAGGCCACCGGGCTGGCCGAGGACCTCGACGCGGACCTCGTCGTCATCGGCCCCGAGGCCCCGCTGGTCGCCGGGGTGGCCGATGCCCTGCGCGAGGCCGGGATCCCCGTGTTCGGTCCCGACGCCGCCGCGGCCCGGCTGGAATCCTCCAAGGCCTTCGCCAAGGAGGTCATGGCCGAGGCCGGGGTGCCCACCGCCGAGGCCGCCGTGGCCCGCGACCTTGCGCAGACCCGCGCGGCCATGGACCGCTTCGGCGCCCCCTACGTCATCAAGGACGACGGGCTGGCCGGCGGCAAGGGCGTGGTGGTCACGGACGATCCCGCCGCGGCCGAGGCCCACGCCGTCGCCTGCTTCGAGGCCGGCTCCGCCGTGGTCATCGAGGAGTACCTGGACGGCCCGGAGGTCTCCCTGTTCGTCCTGTGCGACGGCGCCCACACGGTTCCGCTGAGCCCGGCCCAGGACTTCAAGCGCATCGGGGACGACGACGCCGGGCCCAACACCGGCGGCATGGGCGCCTACACCCCGCTGCCCTGGCTGCCGGAGGGCTTCACCGACGAGGTCGTGGCCGCGGTGGCCCAGCCCGTCGTGGACGCGATGGCCCGGCGGGCCACCCCCTTCGTCGGCGTCCTGTACTGCGGGCTGGCCGTCACCGCCCGCGGGGTGCGGGTCATCGAGTTCAACGCCCGCTTCGGGGACCCCGAGACCCAGGCCGTGCTGGCCCGGCTGCGCACCCCGCTGGGGCAGCTGCTGCTCAGCGCCGCCGAGGGGGAGCTGGACCCGGACCAGAAGCTGCGCTGGGACCTGCGCCCGGCCGTCGACGTCGTGATGGCCGCCGAGAACTACCCCGGAACCCCCCGCACCGGGGACGAGATCACCGGGTTGGCCGACGCCGAGCGGCTGCCCGACGTCACCGTGCTGCACGCCGGCACCGCGGCCCGGCCCGACGGCGCCGGGCAGATGCGCACCATGACCGACGGCGGGCGGGTGCTGGCCGTCGTCGCCCTCGGGGAGGACCTGGCCGACGCCCGCGCCCGCGCCTACGCCGGGGTGGAGGCGATCTCCTGGCCCGGCGAGCAGCACCGCACCGACATCGCCCGCCGCGCCGCCGAGGGACGGATCACCATCCCCGCGCCCTGACCCGAACCGCCGCCCCGCTCGATCCCCGAGCGGGGCGGCCTCCGCATCCGCACCCCGCATCCTCCGCACCCCACGCACAGGAGTCCACCGCATGACCGCTGAGCCCATCGCCGTCCCCGGCTGGCGACACATCTACTCCGGCAAGGTCCGAGACCTCTACGTCCCCGAGGACGGGGCGGACCTGTCCGGATCCTCCTTCTCCGACACCGCCGAGATCCGCGCCGGGGCGGTGATGGTCGTGGCCTCGGATCGCATCAGCGCCTTCGACCACGTGCTGCCCACCCTCATCCCGGACAAGGGCAAGATCCTCACCCAGATGTCCGCCTGGTGGTTCGAGCAGCTCGCGGACATCCCCAACCACGTGCTGACCCTGGACGTTCCGGAGCAGGTGGCCGGGCGGGCCATGATCTGCAAGTCCCTGTCCATGTTCCCGGTGGAGTGCATCGCCCGCGGCTACCTCACCGGCTCCGGGCTCAAGGAGTACCAGGCCCACGGGACCCTGTGGGGTCGGCCCCTCCCCGAGGGGCTGGCCGACGGCTCGCGCCTGGAGACTCCGGTGTTCACCCCCACCGGCAAGGCGGAGATCGGCGAGCACGACGAGCCGATCAGCATCGAGCAGGTCAACGAGGCCGTGGGGCAGGCGATGGGGGACCGGCTGCACGAGCTGACCCTGCAGATCTACACCACGGCTGAGCGGATCGCCCGGGAGCAGGGGATCATCCTCGCGGACACCAAGGTGGAGTTCGGCCTGGACTCCTACCGCGGGGAGGTGACCCTCGGCGACGAGGTGCTCACCTCCGATTCCTCCCGCTTCTGGGACGGGGCCCAATGGGAGCCGGGCCGCCCGCAGGCCAGCTTCGACAAGCAGTTCGTCCGGGACTGGCTGACCTCCCCGGAATCCGGGTGGGACCGGCAGGGTCCGCCTCCGGAGCTGCCGGGCGACGTCGTGGAGATGACCCGCGGCCGCTACGTCGAGGCCTTCGAGCGCCTGACCGGCACCGAGTTTACCCCGTAGCGGGCGGCGCTCGCCCCTCTGCCCCTCCCCGCGCCCCCCTTCCGGCGCGTTGGGGAGGGGTTTCGGCGTTCGGGAGCATCCTCGTGGCTCCCAAACCTCGAAACCGCTCCCAAACCGGGCGAGGGTGGCCGAGACGAGTGGGCAGGGGAGAGAACGGCGTCGGTGTGGGAGGCCTTTTGGTGTTCGGGAGTGTCCTCGTGGCTCCCAAACGCCGAAACCGCTCCCAAATGAGCTGCTCTGGACGGCCAGGGGGTGGGCCGTCGGTGTGGGAGGCCTTTTGGTGTTCGGGAGCGTCCTGATGGCTCCCGAACGTCGAAACCGCTCCCAAACGCGGGCGTGACGACGGTGCGGGCGGGGCCGGGTCAGGTGAGGGGCAGGTCGGCCAGGCGACGGCGCAGGGCGTCCAGGTCCAGGGGTGGGAGGCCCCGGCTCAGCTGCTGCGCCAGGAGGCATTCGGCCAGCCGCATCAGGAAGACCTGGGGTCGGTGCCGCAGTTCATGCCACCCGACGCGCAGCATCACCCAGCCGAGGTTCTGGATCCGCTTCTCCCGCTCCCTCTCCCGGATCAGCGCCTCGTCGGTCGGCCCGTAGTCCCGGTATTTGGCGCGCCCGTCCACCTCCACGGCCACCCGCAGCTGCGGCCAGGCCAGGTCCAGGTAGTACCGGTCCCGGCCCGTCTCCACCCGGGTCTGCAGATCGGGGGCGGGAAGCCCCGCCTGGTGGATGCGGTAGCGCGCGAGGGTCTCCGCCGGTGAGCCGCTGCGGGCATCCATCTGGTCGATGGCCCGCCGCGCCCGACGCAGGCCGTGGGCCCGGGGCCGCTGTGCCGCCAGCTCGACGAGCGCGTCCCGGGTGATCCCGCGGGCGGCGCACTGATCCAGGATGATCCACGCCTCCAGCTCGGTCAGGGAGCGGGCGCAGTCCAGCGCCGTGCGCTCCAGGGAGGTGGCCGGCAGTCCGGTCTCCGTGGTCACGCGGATCCGACCGGCGTCGGGAACGCGGTGGGTGCGCACCCTCGGGTGGGCGGAGGCCGGTTTGGGATCTCCGCCGAGGTGCAGCTCCTGCGGCGGGTGCAGCAGGGACAGGCCGTGGGCGAGGGCCGCGGAGAGGTGGCAGAAGGTGATGGGCGTGCGGGCCCGTCGCAGGCAGGCCAGGTCCACGGCGAGGGCGCGCTGCTGCGGCACGAGCGATTCCCAGACGGCGGTCGGGATGTAGCAGCCGCTCCACAGACGGGTCACCTCGCCCGTGCGTACGCGGGTCCGCAGGGTGCTCAGGCACTCGCCGTCGTCGTAGATCTGTCTGGAGGTGCGGATATCACCGGGCTGGAGGCGTCGGGTCGGGTCCATGGCCCCACTATCGCCGGTCCGAGCGGCCCGCGGACACCCCTGTGGATAACCCCGCCCACCCCGCTGGTGCCCACTCCCCGATGGTCCCGCATGTGGGAGGGGTTTCGGTGTGTGGGAGTGTTCTCGTGGCTCCCGAACGTCGAAACCGCTCCCAAGTCGGGTGAGGGCGGCCACGAGGGGTGGGGTAGGGGACAGGTGACGTCAGTTCCGACGGCGTCGGTAGGCGGACCAGCCCATCAGGGCGGCCCCAAGGGCGGCGCCGCCGAGCGCCCACAGCAGGAACAGCGGCCACTCGAAGCCGGTGGGCTCGACCGTCCCGCTGGTGTACTTGCTGATGCTGATCCCGTAGCTGGCCTTGAGCCAGTAGCCCCCGCCGAAGATGGCGGCGGCGATGAGCGCCACCGTGAGAATCTGTCGTCCCGTCCGGGACTCTCGTGCCATGGTCATGAACCCCCTCGGTGTCGTATGGATCACTCTAACGAGAGGGGGGCGGAGCAAAGCGGGAGGGGTTTCGGTGTGTGGGAGTGTCCTCTTGTCTCCCGAACGTCGATACCGCTCCCACACCGGGTGAGGTCCGGGGCGGGGGACCGGGACGGCGGGATGGGCGGCGTCGGTGTGGGAGGGGTTTCGGTGTGTGGGAGCGTTCTCGTGGCTCCCAGACGTCGGAAACGCTCCCAAACCCGGGGGAGAGGGCGGCGGGGCTTGTGTCAGGCGGGGGTCGGCCAGGCGGTGGCGTGGAACCAGGAGATGTGCTCGGCGACGGCGGCCGCGGCCTCCTCCGGGCGGGCCCGCTCCACCGCGGCCAGGATCCGGCGGTGCTGTACCTGCAGCCGACGCCGCACCCCCGGCCAGTCGTCCAGGCGCAGCACCCCCTCCTGCACGTAGCCGACGGTGGCCTGGCGCAGGGAATCCAGGATCGTGGTGACCACGATGTTCCCGCCCAGCGAGCTGATCAGCAGGTGGAAGGCGGCGTCCTGCGCGTGGAAGCGCTCATCCGGAAGTCCAGGATCGTCCAGCTCCGCCAGCAGGTCCGATGCCTCCGCCAGCAGGGCCGTGGTCCGGGCGAGCCGCTCCTGGTCGGCGGCCCCGTCCTCGACGGCGTCGGTGGCCTCACCATCGCGGGCGACACCGACGGCGCGGGCGGCGTCGGCGGCCGCGCGGGATTCCAGGGTGATGCGGGTGGCCACCACGTCCGGCACGGGCAGGGATCGGGAGGCCAGGTGCATCCGCAGCCCCCACCCCAGCGCGGCCGAAGGCTCGGAGATCACCACGGCCCCCGCGTTCGGACCGGAGCCCACCCCGGAGCGCACCAGACCCATCGCGTCCAGCACCCGGATGGCCTCGCGCACCGAGCCGCGGGAGATGCCGAAGCGCTCGGCCAGGCTGCGCTCGGAGGGCAGCCGCTGCCCCACCCGCAGCTGCCCGGTGCGCAGCCCGGTCTCGAGCCAGGTCAGCACGACGTCGTAGGTGCGGCTGGCGGGCATCTGCCGCCTCCTCTCCGGATCGGTTGGTCGATGGGATCAGTGGGACCGGCTGGTCGGCGGGGCCGGCCACGGCGGCCGACCGGCTGGATCGGAGGCACCGGCAGCTCCGCCGGACCGGCGAGTCCGCCCGGACCAGCGAAGCCCGGCTGGGACGCGGGCGCCCCGCCCGACCCACCACCCCGGCCGAAGCCGGAGGGTCGGGGCCGGTGCGGGGCGCTGGCAACGGGGCGCGCGGCGGGGGCCCGGCGTCGGCTTACGGGATCATCCAGGCCAGGGCGTGGGACTGCAGGAACACCAGGACGCAGATGATCAGCAGCAGGCCCACGGACCACGGGAACACGGCCTTGAAGATCTCCGACTCCTTGCCCTCCATCTTCACGGAGGTGGCCGCGATCGCCAGGGACTGCGGGGAGATCATCTTGCCGACCACACCGCCGGTGGTGTTGGCCGCGACCAGCAGGTTCGGGTCGATCCCGGCGTTGGTGGCCGCCGTGTGCTGCAGGTTGGCGAACAGCGCGTTGGCGGAGGTGTCCGAGCCGGTCACGGCGGTGCCCAGCCACCCGAGGATCGGGGACAGGAAGGCGAAGGCCCCGCCGAGGGAGGCCAGGTACACGCCCACGGAGACGGTCTGCCCGGAGAAGTTCATGACGTAGGCCAGGGCCAGCACCGCGATGATGGTCAGCGCGGACCAGCGCATCCGGTGGAAGCACACCCCGATCTGGGCGAGGGCCGGGCCCATCCCGAGGCGGTAGCGGCCGTTCTCGGTCCAGATCGTGTAGATGATCGCCACGAGGATCCCGGAGATCAGCAGCATGGTGCCGGGGCTGGAGAGCCAGCTGAAGGTGTAGGTGGTCCCGGAGATCGGCTCCCCGGCGGAGGTGAGGATGCGCTCGTGGATCACGGGCCAGTGGATCTTCAGGTCCGTGGCCGTCAGGGCCGCGGGCACGTCCACCCCGAGCTTCCACATCTTGCCGATCGCGAAGACGACGACGACCAGCAGGTACGGCAGCAGAGCCATCCACACGCGCACCGGGCGCAGGGTGGTGTCCTGCGCGGCCGGCCCCACACCCAGGCGCTCGCGGAAGGCCTCCGCCCCGCGGGGCTTCCAGATCTTCAGGAACAGCACGGCCACCCCGAGGGAGACGAGGCAGGCGACGATGTCGGTCAGCTCGTAGGAGAAGTGGGTCGCGGACCACCACTGGGCCACGGAGAAGGACAGCCCGATGACGACGGCGGCCGGCCAGCCGTCCTTCACGCCCTTGAAGCCGTCCAGCAGCAGCAGGAGGATCAGCGGCACGAAGAACGCGACGAAGGGGGCCTGGTGTCCGACGATCGCGCCGATCATGGCCGGGTCCTCGTTGGTGAGGGTCCCTGCGGTGGTGATGGGGATGGCCAGGGCGCCGAAGGCGACGGGGGCGGTGTTGGCCAGCAGCACGACGACGGCGGCCTTCAGGGGCTTGACCCCCAGGGCCATGATCATGGTCGCGGTGATGGCCACGGGCGCGCCGAAGCCGGCCAGGGCCTCCAGCAGCCCGCCGAAGCAGAAGGCGATGAGGATGGCCTGGATGCGCAGGTCCCCGCCGCCGATGCGGTCGAAGGTCAGGCGCAGGTCCTCGAAGCGCCCGGACTTCACCGTGAGCTCGTAGAACCACAGGGCCATGACGATGATCCACACGATGGGGAACGCGCCGAAGGCTCCGCCCTGGGTCGCGGTGATCAGGGCCAGGTCCAGGGGCATGCCGAAGCCGAGCCAGGCGACCAGCAGGGCCGCCAGCAGCGCGGTGAGCGCGGAGGTGTGGGCCCGGGCCTTCACGCCCAGCAGCATGATGAAGAAGGTCAGCAGCGGGATCAGCGCCACGAGGGCGGACAGCCCGGGGGAGCCGCCGACGGCGTCGGTGGCGGCGGTGAAGGTGTTCACGCGGACTCCTTGGGTCTGGATCGGAGGTCGCGAGCGCACCGGGGCGGGCGGCGTGGCCGCAGCGTCGCTGGTGCGGTCGGTGGACTGGAAGGGCCGTCACGGTGGATTGTGTCTCACCTAACAGCCGGTGGTCGGACCACAGCTTACTCGATCACGCCGCCCGGGCCAACTCCGGTGCGCGCGGATGACCTCGGGCCCGCTCCGACCGCACGGAGACGTGCATCCCGGAATTAGGCAAAGAAAAGCTGATCTAATGTCGCCGGTGAATTTCCCGAGAAATCGCACACAGAGTTTCCGACGGCGACACACCGTCACTATCGTGTTAAGGGACAAGCCTCATCCCGCCGCCTGCCGCGCGCCGCCGTCGACGCCCCGCCGGCCCCGGGAGACCCACCGGAAACGGAGAGACCATGCGGATCGCCCTCTTCTCCACGTGCATCGTCGACGCGATGTATCCCCGCGTCGCCCGCGCCACCGTGGACATCCTCGAACGCCTCGGCCACGAGGTCGTCTTCCCCCCGGGGCAGACCTGCTGCTCCCAGATGCACGTCAACAGCGGCTACTTCGATGACGCCTACCCCGTGGTGAAGAACCACGTGAAGGCCTTCTCCGCCGCGGACTACGACGTCGCCGTCGCCCCCTCGGCCTCCTGCGTGGTCTCCCTGAACCACCAGCAGGGCATGGTCGCCCGCCACGCCGGGGACGAGGAGACCGCGCAGCAGGCGGAGGAGATCGCCGGACGCACCTTCGAGCTGTCCAAGCTGCTCATCGACGTCCTGGGCATCACCGACGCCGCCGAGCAGCTGGGTTCGTACTTCCCGCACGAGGTCACCTTCCACTCCTCCTGCCACGGGATGCGGCTGATGAAGCTCGGCTCCCGGCAGTCGGACCTGATCAAGACCGTGGAGGGGGTGCAGTTCAAGGAGCTGCCCAACCTGGAGGAGTGCTGCGGCTTCGGCGGGACCTTCTCCTTCAAGAACGCGGACACCTCCGGGGCCATGGCCGCGGACAAGCTCAAGAACATCGAGAAGACCGGCGCCTCGATCTGCGCCGGCGGGGACGTGTCCTGCCTGATGAACATCGGCGGGGCGGCCCTGAAGGAGAACAAAGACATCACCACCGTGCACTTCGCGGAGATCCTGGCCAGCACCCGGGAGCACCCGCTGGAGGTCACCGGACGCGTCGCGATGCAGGGCGCAGGGAGGAACTGAAAACACCATGACCGTCACCCAGCTCGGCATGCCCACCGTGCCCCCGCACGGGCAGGGCAACATCTTCGCCGAGGAGTCCTTCACCCACCACGCCGCCCGGGATCTGCACGATGAGACCATGCGCGGGAATCTCAACTTCGCGATGAGCAAGATCCGCACCAAGCGGGCCACCGTCGTCTCCGAGATGCCGGACTGGCAGCACCTGCGCACCGCCGGATCCGAGATCAAGCAGAACGTGCTGGCCCGCCTGCCGGAGCTGCTGGAGCAGTTCGAGGAGAACTTCACCGCCCGCGGCGGGCACGTGCACTGGGCGCGCGACGCCGAGGAGGCCAACCGCATCGCCCTGGACCTGATCCGCGAGCAGGGGGTCACGGAGGTCTCCAAGATCAAGTCCATGGCCACCCAGGAGACCGGGCTGAACGAGTACCTGGAGGCCCACGGGATCGAGGCCGTGGAGACGGACCTGGCCGAGGAGATCGTGCAGCTGGGCCATGACAAGCCCTCGCACATCGTCGTCCCCGCGATCCACCGCAACCGCAGCGAGATCCGGGACATCTTCAAGAAGGAGATCCCCGGGGTCCGGAAGGACCTCTCGGACGATCCGGCCGAGCTGGCCGAAGCCTCCCGCAAGAGGCTGCGCCGGAAGTTCTTCGAGAACAAGGTCGCGGTCTCCGGGACCAACTTCGGGGTGGCCGAGTCCGGGACCCTGACCATCGTGGAGTCCGAGGGCAACGGGCGCATGTGCCTGACCCTGCCGGACACCCTGATCACCTTCATGGGCATCGAGAAGGTCATCCCGCGCTTCGAGGACCTCGAGGTGTTCCTGCAGCTGCTGCCGCGCTCCTCCACCGGGGAGCGGATGAACCCGTACACCTCCCTGTGGACCGGGGTGACCCCCGGGGACGGCCCGCAGAACATGCACGTGATCCTCATCGACAACGGCCGCACCGCGGTGCTCAAGGACGAGCTGGGCCGCCAGGCCCTGCACTGCATCCGCTGCTCCGCGTGCCTGAACGTGTGCCCGGTGTACCAGCGGGCCGGCGGACACTCCTACGGCTCCGTGTACCCCGGACCCATCGGGGCGATCCTGTCCCCGCAGCTGGGCGGCATCGAGGCGGAGGCCAACAACTCCCTGCCCTACGCCTCCTCCCTGTGCGGGGCCTGCTACGAGGTGTGCCCGGTGAAGATCAACATCCCGGACATCCTGGTGCACCTGCGCGGCAAGGACATCGACGCCCAGCACGGCAAGGGCGAGGAGGGCACCAAGCGCGGCCTGCCCACCCAGATGGACGGCATGATGGCCGGGGCCCGGGTGGCCTTCGGCTCCGGGAAGGTGCTGGGTCTGGCGGAGAAGGCGCTGCCGGCCGGGCGCGTCGTCGCCGGGAAGGACCACCGGATCGACAAGCTGCCCGGGCTGGTCGGCGGCTGGACCAAGTACCGCGACATCGACACCCCGCCGAAGGAGTCCTTCCGGTCCTGGTGGAAGAAGAACCGCGGCAAGGCCGCGGCCCCGCGTCCGGCCTCGGAGCGGGTGGACGTGGAGGAGCTGATCCGCGCCAACCGCGGCAAGGCCGAGGCCCTGCACGAGCAGCAGGCGAAGCGCTACGCCAAGGACCAGGATGACTACACCCGCCTGATGGCCTCCGAGCGGGTGGCCATCCAGCGCTCGCAGGCGAAGGGGGATACCGTGGCCGACTACGCCCGCGGCACCGAGGAAGACTACGAGGCCTAGGAGGACATGGTGAGCGACGCGAAGAGCGAGATCCTGGCGCGGATCCGCACGGCCCTGGCGGACAACCCGACCCCGCCGGAGCCCACCCGGGACTACCGGCACACCTCCTCGGCGAGCCTGAAGGACCGCCGGGAGCTGCTGGCGGACCGGCTGATCGACTACAAGGCGCAGGTGCACGAGGCCACCGAGGACACCATCGCGACGACGATCGCGGACCTGCTCGGGGACCGGGCCCGGTACGTGGTGCCCACCGGGCTGAAGTCCGAGTGGCTGCCGGAGGACACGGCCACCCGCACCCGCTTCGTGGACTCCGGGAACACCGAGAAGTCCGGGGCGCTGAGCAACAAGGAGCTGGACGCGATGGATGCGGTGGTGACCTCCTCCACCGTCTCCTGCGCGGAGACCGGCACCGTGTTCCTGAACTCCAATCCGGACGAGGGGCGTCGGGCGATCTCCCTGATCCCGGACCACCACATCTGCGTGGTCCCGGAGGAGACCATCGTGGAGATCGTCCCGGAGGCCCTGGCCCGGGTGGATCGGGCGCACCCGGTGACGATGTTCTCCGGGCCCTCGGCGACCTCGGACATCGAGCTGCAGCGCGTGGAGGGCGTGCACGGCCCGCGGCGCCTGGACGTGATCCTGCTCGGCGCGAAGAGCTGAGCCGACGGGCTGACGCGAAGGGCTGAGCCGATGACGGTGCGGTGACCGACCGGTCGCCGCACCGTCTCCTTCTGTCCCCGAGCCGGTGGATCTCGCCCCGGCTGTCGCCGGAGCATCCACAGCCGCCCCGTCAGCACGCGGGTCCGCGCAGGAGAGCCTTCGACGCCGTCCACCCGGTGCTGCTGGTATGGGCCCATGGGACGCCATCGCACGCCGCGGCCGATGCCCGCACCACGGCCGGCACTCTCGCGCCGGGCCGCTTCGGTCCCGGTGCTGCTGGCCGCCGTCGTCCTGCTGGTCTTCGGCTTGTGGTGGCGCGGCCTGCTGAGCCCGCCGTGGTCCGGGGGACTGGGCGGGTGGGGTGCGCCCCGTGAGGTGGTGCTCTCGGAGGCCACCGCCCGGGAGCTGGCGGCGATCCCGGTGCGGGAGAAGACGACGAGCCCCGCCTACCGGCGGGAGGCCTTCGGCCAGGCGTGGGCGGACACGGATCGCAACGGGTGCGACACCCGCAACGACATCCTGGCCCGGGACCTCACCGAGGTGTCCTACAAGAACGCCCAGCGGTGCGCGGTGGCCGGCGGCCTGCTCGCGGATCCGTACACGGGGCGGCAGATCGCGTTCACGGCCGGGGCCCGGTCTCGGCAGGTGCAGATCGACCACGTCGTCGCGCTGGCCGACGCCTGGGCCTCGGGCGCCTCCGCCTGGGAGCCCCGGCGTCGCACCGAGTACGCGAACGACCCGGAGAATCTGCTGGCCGTGGACGGTCCGGCCAACGAGGACAAGGGCGCGCAGGACGCCGCCTCCTGGCTGCCGCCGCAGGAGGACTACCGCTGCGCGTATGCGGCCCGGCAGATCCGCGTGAAGGCGAAGTACGGGCTCAGCGTGAGCGCCCCCGAGCGGGCCGCGCTGCTGGAGGTGCTGGGGGACTGCCCGGGGTTCCAGCTGGGGGGCCCGTGACTCTCAGCGGGCTCAGGCGCCGTCGAGCTGGCGCTGGACGCGGTGCACCAGCATGTCCAGGGCCACCAGGTTGCCCCCGCCCTCCGGGATGATCAGATCCGCCTTCCGTTTGGAGGGCTCCACGTACAGCTCGTGCATGGGCTTGACGGTGGACAGGTACTGGGCCTCCACGGACTCCACCGAGCGACCCCGCTCCAGCACGTCCCGCTTGATCCGGCGCAGGATGCGCACGTCCGCGTCCGTGTCCACGAAGATCTTGATGTCGCAGCGGCGGCAGATCGCCTCGGAGGCGAACAGCAGGATCCCCTCGACGATGATGATCGGCTGGGCCTCGATGAACAGGGTCTCCTCGGAGCGGTTGTGATCCGCGTAGTCGTAGACCGGGCACTCGATGGACCCGCCGGCGATCAGGGTGTCCAGCTGCCGGACCATGAGCTCGTCGTCGAAGGCCTCCGGCGCGTCGTAGTTCAGCCGGCAGCGCTGCTCGAAGGTCAGGTCATCGTGGCGCTTGTAGTAGTTGTCGTGGTAGACGACGGCGACCCGCTCGCGCACCGCCTCGATCAGCTCGCGGGTCAGGGTGGTCTTCCCGGAGCCGGTGCCCCCGGCGATCCCGATGACCAGGGGCTTGGTCCGGCTGTGCTGCTCCAGGGGCATGGGTGGCCCGCTCCTCACGACGTCGGCGATATGCGGCTCCCCCCATTATGGCCGCTGCCGCCAGCCCCGCCTCCCTGCGCAGGCCTCAGGCCGCGGCACCCGCGCGCAGCGGCCGCGGGATCGCCGCGATCAGCTCCCGCGTGTACTCCTGCTGCGGGGCGCGGAAAATCCGGGAGACCGGGCCGGCCTCCATGATCCGGCCCTCGCGCATCACCAGCACGTCCTCGCACAGCCACCGCACCACCGCCAGGTCGTGGGTGATGAACAGCAGGGACAGCCCGCGCTCGTCGCGCAGCCGCTGCAGCAGCCGCAGCACCTGGGCCTGCACCGAGGCGTCCAGGGCGCTGACCGCCTCATCGCAGACCAGCACATCCGGGGACACGCTCAGCGCCCGGGCGATCGCCGCGCGCTGCAGCTGACCGCCGGACAGCTCCCGCGGGCGGCGCGCGGCCAGCCGGCGGTCCAGCCCGACGTCGTCGAACAGCCGCCCCAGCAGCTCCCGCCGCTCGGCCCGGCCCACCGAGCCCAGGGCCCGCACCGGCTCCAGCACGGACCAGCCCACCGAGTGCGAGGGATCGAAGGAGGAGTGCGGGTTCTGGAACACCGGCTGCACCGTACGGCGGAATGACCGGTCCCGGCGGGTCACCTCCGCCCCGCGCAGGGTGATCCGACCGGCGTCGGCCCGCTCCAGGCCCAGCAGGATCCGGGCCAGCGTGGTCTTGCCGGACCCGGACTCTCCGACCACGGCCAGGCTGCCGCCCTCGGCCAGGCTGAACGCGGCCTCGCGCAGCGCGTGCACCGGTTCGCGTCGGGAGCCGAAGGCGCGGGACAGCCCCTCACCGGTCAGCACCGGGGTGTGCGCGCCGTCGACGCCGACCGGCGCCTCTGCTCCGGCGTCGGTCCGTGCCGCAGGGGAATCCGCCGGGTTCTGGTCGGCCCAGGGGGCAGCCTTGCCGTCGACCGCGGTCCTGCCGGCCCCCTCGCCGTCGACCCCGAGGCCGTCGGTGTCGACGGCGTCGGCGGTCAGCGCCATCGCCTCCGCCAGGGCCCGGCCCTGCGGGGTGCTCGGGTGCAGCAGCACCTGCTCGCTGGGGCCCTGCTCCACGGCCCGGCCCCGGCTCATCAGCACCACCCGGTCGGTGCGCTCGGCGGCCACCGCGAGGTCGTGGGTGATCATCAGCAGGGCCGTGCCGCGCTCGCGCACCAGCTCCTGCAGCCGATCCAGGATCCGCTTCTGCACCGTGACGTCCAGGGCGCTGGTGGGCTCATCGGCCAGGATCAGATCCGGGTCCGTCACGATCGCCGCGGCGATCAGGACCCGCTGCCGCTGCCCGCCGGAGAGCTCATGGGGCCAGCGCCGGGCCAGGGACTCCGGGTCCGGCAGGCCCGCCTCCCGCATCGCGGCCAGAGCCCGTTCCCGATGGGTGTCCGGGTCCCCGATGCCGTGGATGCGCAGCGGCTCGACCACCTGCTCCAGCACCCGCAGCAGCGGATCCAGGGAGGTTCCCGGATCCTGCGGAACGTAGCCGATGCGCCGGCCCACCAGCCGGCGCCGCCCGGTAGCATCCAGCGCGTCCAGGTCCTGCCCGGCCAGCCGGAGGCTCCCCTCCCGGCGGGTGCCGGAAGGCAGCAGGCCCAGCACGCTGCGGGCCAGGGTGGTCTTGCCGGAGCCGGATTCCCCGACCACGGCCACGGACTCGCCGCGCCCGACGCTCAGGCCGACGCCGTCGACCGCCGGGGTCGAGACCGCGCCGCGCCGGCCCGGGTAGGCCACGCGCAGCCCGGACAGCTCCAGGACGGGGGCGGGGGAGGAGGAAGCGGTGTTCATGGTCAGACCTCTCGGGTGCCGATGCTGCGGGTCAGGCGGTTGGCGCTGAGCACGGTCAGCGCGACGATGATCGCGGGGCAGATGCTCCACCACCAGGCGCTGGCCACGTACAGCCGGCCCTCGTTGATCTGCGAGCCCCACTCCGCGGTGGGCGGCACCGCCCCGAAGCCGAGGAAGCTCAGGGCGGCGATCGACAGGATCGCCCCGCCCAGGTCGATCCCGGCGACCACCGCGACCGGCCCGGCCGCGTTGGGCACCACGTGGCTGAACAGGCCGAGGAAGCGGCGGGTGCCGCTGGTGCGGGCCGCGTCCATGTACGGCATCGCGCTCACGCGCAGGGTCTCGGCCCGGGCGATGCGCACGAATCCGGGGATCCCGGAGATGCCCACCGCGATGGCGACCTTGGTGACCCCGAAGCCCAGCACGGAGATCAGCGCGAGGGACAGCAGCAGCCCGGGGATGGAGACGATGACCTCCACGGACCGGGAGATCACCGCATCCACCCAGCCGCCCACGGACCCGGCGAGCATGCCCAGCAGGCCCCCGACAACCAGGGAGATCGTGATCGCCAGGACCCCGGCGCGCAGGGAGACCCGGGCGCCGTAGACCACCCGGGAGTACACGTCCCGCCCGTTCAGATCCGTGCCGAACCAGTGCTGCCAGCTCGGGGCGGCCAGGGAGTCCCCGACGATCTCCGTCGGGTCGGCGGTGGCGAACAGCCCCGGGAAGAGCACCCAGCCGATCATCAGCAGCACGAACAGCCCGGCCAGCACGGTGCCGGGGCGGCGCAGCAGGGCCGCACCCGTCCTGGCCCCGGGGCGACGGGCCCGCGTCCGGGCGTCGGAGAGCGGGGGCCCGGGCCGCTCGGCGTCGGGGGCGCCCGCCGCGGCGGGGGAGGAGGTGATGTCCGTCGAGCTCATGCTCGGCTCCTTCCGGCCGCGGGGGAGGCCACCCGCGGGTCGATCAGGGGGTAGGTGAGGTCCACGATCAGGGTCACCAGCACGTACAGGCCGCCGGTGAGCACGATCAGCGCCTGGATCAGCGGGAAGTCCCGGCCCTGCACCGCCGCGACGTAGAGGTTGCCGATGCCGGGGCGGCCGAAGATCGTCTCGATGATCGCCGCCCCGGAGACCACCCCGCCCACGAGCATCCCGACGATCGTGTACACGGGCAGGCTGGCCTGGCGCAGCACGTGCCGGGTGACGACCTTGCGCGGGGCCAGGCCCCGCACGCGGGCCACCTGCACGTGCTCCTGGGCCCGGACCTCCCGGATGCTGCGGGCGTAGACCTGGGACAGGGTCCCGGCCCCCAGCAGGGCGATGGTCACCGCCGGCAGGATCAGCGAGTCCAGGCCGCCGGCCCCGAACGCCGGGAACCAGCCCAGCCGGAACGCGAAGATCTGCAGCAGCAGGATCGCTATGACGAAGCTGGGCACCGCGATGCCCAGGACGGTGAAGCCCTCGAAGACCGAGCGCAGGAAGCGGTTCGGCAGCAGCACCGAGCCCAGGGCGAACACGACGCCGAGCACCACCATGATCAGCAGGCTCGCCAGCCCCAGCTGCACCGTGGACCCCAGCCCGTCCCGGATCACCTCCAGCACGGGCTGGCGCTGCTTGGAGTAGGCGGTGCCCCAGTCCAGGGTCACCACCCGCCACAGGTATCCGAAGTACTGGGCCAGCAGCGGCTGGTCCAGGCCCATCTCGTGGCGCAGCTGGGCCAGCTGGGCGTCGTCGGCCGCCCCGGCGTCCCCCGCGTCGGAGCCGGCCATCAGCAGGCGGGCCGGATCCCCGGGGGTGGCTTGGACGATGAGGAAGGACAGGGTGATCGCACCCCACAGCACGATCAGCGCGTGCGCGAGGCGGCGCAGGACGTAACGGGTCACGGCGGGACTCCTGGGCAGGTGGCGGGCGGGAAGGGCGGATGCGGTCGGTTCAGCGGGGCCGGGCTCACCCGGACAGGGCGACGTCGGCGGCCACCAGCTTGTTCTCCGCATCCAGCGGGATCCCGGCCAGGCGCATCGAGGCGGCCGTGGAGGTGTAGGCGTCCACCAGCGGGAAGGAGTACCCGCCCTCCAGCAGCAGCCGCTGCGCGTCCTCGCTGGCCTGCTGGCGCTTCGCGGGGTCCGTGGTGGACTGCAGATTCAGCAGCGCCTCGTCCACCTCCTTGATCGGGTGGCCGAAGAAGAAGGACTGGTTCTCGTAGAAGGAGGAGTACACCACCCGCAGCACGTCCGGGTCCGCCCGGCCCTGGGACCAGGTGGACAGGTCGTAGGGGGCGTCGTAGAGGGTGTAGTCGCTCAGCTGCGCCTCGGTGCGCGGCTGCAGGTCGAAGCGGATGCCGACCTTCTTCCACTGGTTCTGCAGCAGCTGCAGCATCTGCTCCTTGGTGGTCCCGGAGCCGGTGTACATGAACACGATCGTCAGCGGCTCCCCGGTGTCCTCGTGGTGCCGGTAGCCGTCTGCATCCACCCGGGTGTACCCGGCCTGCTCCAGCTCGGCCACCGCCCGGTCCGGGTCGTGGCGCAGCAGATCGGACAGGTCCGCGGAGCCGGGGGTCGCGGCGGTGAGCAGGCCCGTGGCGGCCTTGGCGTTGCCCTGGTAGATCCGGTCCGCGATCTCCTGGCGGTCCGTGGCCGCGTTGATGGCCCGGCGCACGTGCGCGTCCTGGAAGATCGGGCGGTAGATGAAGGGGATCAGCGGGGTGGAGATGCCCTTGCCGGGGACCTGGGACAGGTGCAGGTCCGCCGTCTTGATCCCGGCGAGGGTGGACACGTCCAGCATGGTGCCGATGTCCACCTGCCCGGAGGTCACCGCCCCGGCCAGGGTCGTGGGGTCCGGGATGAACTGGGCGCGCACCGTGCGGAAGCGGGCCGGGCCCTTGTTGCTGCGGGCATCCGAGCCCCAGGCGTAGTCCTCCCGGCGGGTCAGCAGCACGTACTGGCCCTGCCGGTACTCGCTGAACACGTACGGCCCGGAGCCGATGACGTCCCCGCGGGCCACGTCCTTGGGGTCCTTGCCCAGGGTCGCGTCCGCGAGCATCCCGAGGGTCTGGGTGGTCGCGGCTTGCAGGAACTGGGCGTTGGGCCCGTCGAAGACGACGACGGCGGTGTGCGCATCCGGGGTCTCGGTGCGCTGGTAGCCGCGCAGGTGGCTGGCCCCGATGTAGGACAGGGAGCCCAGCCGGATGATCCGGTCGAAGTTGTTCTTCACGCTCGTCGAGGTGAAGGGCGTGCCGTCGGAGAAGGTGACGTCATCGCGCAGGTGGAAGGTGAAGCGGGAGCCGTCCTCGGAGACCTCCCACCGGCGGGCCAGGTAGGGCACGATGTCCCCGGTGTCCGGGTCCTGGTCCACGAGGGTGTCGGTGATCTGCCGGGCGATGGTGCGCGAGACCGTGTAGGGCGGCTGGTGCGGGTCCCAGTTCTCGGAGTCCTCGGGGAAGCCCACGGCCAGCTCCTCGGTGCCCCGGTCCCGGGCCTGGGAGGTCCCGCAGGCGGCCAGGATCGGCGCGAGGGCCAGGGATCCGGCGGCGAAGCGCAGCAGCGTGCGACGGGACAGGGGGGTGCGGGCGGGCATACGGGGTCTTTCCGGGTGGGGACGGATCAGCGGTGGGCGGTCCATCCCGTCCACGGGTGCCATCTCAGTCCCGTCCGCCCCCGCCGGCCAAGCCGTGTGTCCCCGCGTGTGCGCAGATGGCGCCGCGTGTCCCGAGGGCTCGACGCGCGGGCGACCCCGGTGCTATCCGCGCGCGGGCTCGGCCTCCAGCGCCCGCAGCCACACCTCCGAGGCCGTGGGGTAGCAGGGCACCGCGTGCGCAAGGGCCCGCAGGGTCAGGCCCCCGGTGATCGCGACGGTCGCGGCGTGCACCAGCTCCTGCACCTCGGGGCCGAGGAAGGCGGCGCCGAGCAGGACATCGTCCTCGGCGCGGCTGAGCAGCTGCACCGTGCCCTCGGCGTCGTCGCGCAGCAGGGCGGCCCCGGCCGCCGCCGTGTACGGGACCCGCCGCACGTGCACCGCGATCCCGCGCTCGCGGGCCTGGGCGGTGCTCAGTCCGGTCCAGGCCGCCTGCGGGCGGGAGAAGACCACCTGGGGCACGGGGGCCGCGGCGGCCCCGTCCCGGTGCGGATCGAACACGGCCCACGGGTCCTCGCCCCGGGCCGCGGTCCGCACCGAGGCGCCGACCAGGCGCGCCCGGTACTTGCCCCAGTGGGTCAGCGGGGCCTCCCCGGAGGCGTCGCCGACGGCGTAGAGCCAGTCCGGCAGCGGGGAGCCCGGACCGCCGTGGGCATGGGCGGTGACCTGCTCCGGGCTGACCCCGATGCTCTCCAGCCCGAGGTCCTCCAGGGCCGGGCGTCGCCCGGTCGCGGCCAGCACCTCGTCCACCACCAGCTCCGCCCCGGTCCGCGGGGACGTCTCCCCGGGGGCCTCCTGGTCCTGCTCGACTCGGGCCAGGCGCAGCCGCACGGGTCCGCCGTGGGGCGCACCCAGCGGGGCGGTCTCCGGTGTCGCGTCCGGCGCGTCGTCCGGTGCGGTCTCGGAGCGGGAGGCGCTGAGCACGCGGGTCCGCAGCAGGACCCGCACGCCCTCCTGCTCCAATCCCCGGGCCACGGCCTCCCCGATGAACGGCTCGGCGTCGGCGAGCAGGCGCGGCCCGCGCACGATCAGCGTGATCTCGCTGCCCAGGGCCCGCATCCAGCGGGCGGCCTCCACCGCGGCGGCCCCTCCGCCCACGATCCCCAGGCGGGCCGGCACCGTGCGCACCCCGGTCGCATCCCGGGTGCTCCACGGGCGCACCGGAGCGAGCTCCTCGGGCACGACGGGGACGCTGCCGGTGGCGATCACCACGGCCTGTCGGGCCCGCAGCACCGTGCGGGCACCGCCGGGACCGGTCACGGTGACCTCGCGCTGCCCGGTGATCCGTCCGCGGCCGCGCACGGGGGTCAGCCCGGCCGAGCGGGCCCAGTCCACCTGCCCGGCGTCGTCGTAGTGGGAGGTCCAGGCGTCGCGCCGGGCCAGCAGCTGCTCCCGGTCCAGGGCCACCGGCCCGGCCACCCCCTGCAGGTGGTCGGCGGCGTCGACGACGTCCACGGGGCGCAGCAGCGCCTTGGACGGCATGCAGGCCCAGTACGAGCACTCCCCGCCGAAGCGCTCGGCCTCCACCAGGGCGGCGCTGCCGTCGGTGCCGCGCACCGCGTACTCGGCGGCGTTCTCCCCGACCGGGCCGCCGCCGAGGACGATCACGTCGAATTCGCGGCCTTCGGATCCCATGGGCTCAGGCCTGGACCTCGGCGTCGTCGAAGGTCGAGACGTCGATGACGCAGCGGAACTTCACGTCCCCGGCCACCACCCGGTCGTAGGCCTCGTCCACCTCGTCCACGGAGACCTTCTCGATCACCGCGCCGAAGCCGTGCTCGGCGCAGAAGTCCAGCATCTGCTGGGTCTCCGGGATGCCGCCGATGTTGGACCCGGCCAGGGCCTTGCGCCCGCCGATCAGCGCCCCGAAGTGCAGGGGCTGGGCCTGCGGCGGCAGTCCCACCACGGCCATGACCCCGCGCGGCTTGAGCAGCCCGAGGTAGTCGTCCACGGGGATGTCCGCGGAGATGGTGTTCAGGATGATGTCGAACTCCCCACGGTGATCCCGGAAGAACCCGTCCTCGGTGGTCGCCAGGGTGCGCGCCGCCCCCAGGTCCTTCGCCTCCTGCGCCTTCTTCAGGCTCCGGGAGAGCACGGTGACCTCCGCGCCCTTGGCCGCGGCGATCTGCACACCCATGTGGCCCAGACCGCCCAGGCCCAGCACGGCCACCTTCTTGCCCTCGGCCGCCTCCCAGGTGGCCAGCGGGGAGTAGGTGGTGATGCCCGCGCACAGCAGGGGTGCTGCGACGTCGAAGTCCAGGGCGTCCGGGATGCGCAGGACGAAGCGCTCGTTGACCACGACCTTCTGGGCGTACCCGCCCTGGGTGATGGTCCCGTCCACGTCCTCGGAGTTGTAGGTGCCGACGGCGCCGTTGAGGCAGTTCTGCTCCTGCCCGTCCCGACACTCCTCGCACTCGCCGCAGGAGTTCACCAGGCAGCCCACGCCCACGCGGTCCCCGACCCGGTACTTCGTGACGTTCTCCCCGACGGCCTCCACGACCCCGGCGATCTCGTGGCCGACGGTCAGCGGGAAGTGCGCCTCGCCCCACTCGTTGCGGATCGTGTGGATGTCGCTGTGGCAGATGCCGGCCGCCTTGATGTCGATGACGACGTCGTCCGGGCGGGGGTCGCGCCGCCGGATCTGCACGACGCGGAAGGGCTGATCCGGTCCGGTCTTCTGCAGGGCCTTGGTGGTGATGGGCATGATGCTCCTGACGTGGGTCGATGCGCGGGCTCGCCCGCGGGCCGCGGGAGGCGGCCCCGGAAGAAAAGCGGGCCCGGCGTGGTTCCATCCACCAGTCTGCCCGAATCCCCGCCCCGCACGACAGGAGTTCCATGCCCAGCGAAACCCGCACCGGCGACACCGCCTTCGACCCGACCCAGCGGCGCCTGCTCACCCTGACCCTGGTGCCGCTGTTCATGTCCCTGCTCAGCGTCTCGATTGTCAACGTGATCCTGCCGTCCGTGCAGGCCGACATCGGGGCGAGCAGCTCCGCGCTGCAGTGGGTGCTCTCCGGGTACGCCCTGGCCTTCGGCGTCGTGCTGGTGGCCGCGGGCCGGGCCGGGGACGTGTTCGGGCGGGCGAAGCTGTTCATCGCCGGGGTCGTGCTGTTCGGCGCGGGGTCCCTGGTGGCGGGGCTGGCCCCGACCCCGCTGGTGCTGAACCTGGCGCGGGTGGTCATGGGCCTGGGGTCGGGGCTGCTGAACCCGCAGGTGATCGGGCTGATGCAGCAGTACTTCTCCGGGACCCAGCGCGGCCGGGCCTTCGGGATCTTCGGCGGGATCGTGGGGGTCTCCGTCGCGATCGGGCCGGTGCTGGGCGGGCTGCTGATCAGCGTGCTCGGCGCGGGCGCCGGGTGGCGGGCCTCCCTGCTGGTCAACGTGCCGATCTGCCTGGTCGCGCTGATCGCGGCCAAGCCGTTCCTGCCGGCCTCGGCGTGGGAGCCGGTGCCCGAGGAGCACTCGACGTCGACCTCATCCCTGCCCGTGGTGCGCCGCAACGGGGCCGGTGGGGCCGGTGCCTCCGGGCGTCGTCGGGTGGATCTGGACCCGGTGGGGCTGGGACTGTTCGGCGTGGCGATCTTCCTGGTCATGCTGCCCTTCGTGGAGTCCTCGGCCGGGGCGTGGGTGTGGATCGCGCTGCCGGTGGCGGCGGCGCTGCTGGTCGCGTGGGTGCGCTGGGAGCGGCGCTACTCCGCCCGGGGTGGTGAGCCGATGGTGGACATGGGGCTGTTCCGCACCCGCTCCTTCGCCAACGGCTCCCTGCTGATCGCCCTGTACTTCGTGGGGATGACCAGCGTGTGGGTGCTGATCGCCCTGTACATGCAGGAGGGGATGGGCCACACCGCGCTCGCGGCCGGGTTCATCGGCCTGCCCTCGGCCCTGGCCAGCGCGATCACCGCGCCGCTGGCGGGGCGGAAGGTCGTGCAGGTGGGGCGCCCGATGGTGCTGTGGGGGATCGGCCTGGTGCTGACCGGGATCCTGCTGAGCATCGGCGTCGTGGTGCTGCGGGAGAGCGTGGGGCTCAGCGAGTGGTTCCTGCTGGGCACCATGGTGTTCGTGGGAGTGGGGCAGGGCCTGGTGGTCAGCCCCAACCAGACGCTGACGCTCGCGGACGTCCCGGTGCGCTACGCCGGGGCGGCCGGCGGGGTGCTGCAGACCGGGCAGCGGGTGGGCACCTCCATCGGGATCGCTGCGATCACCGGTGTGGCGTTCTCGGTGCTGGCCCGCACGGACTGGAACATGGCGGTGGCGGTGGGCTTCGGCCTGATCGCGGTGATCGTGGTGCTGGCCGGGCTCGTCGGGGTGCGGGACCAGCGTCAGGCCCGGGCCGAGCGCGGCTGATCCGCCGGTCGACCGTCGGACGTGGCGAAGGCCCCGGCATCGCGTTGCGACGCCGGGGCCTTCTCAATGGTCGGGATGACAGGATTTGAACCTGCGACCTCGTCGTCCCGAACGACGCGCGCTACCAACCTGCGCCACATCCCGTGGTCTGCCGCTCGAAGCCTTCGAGGCCGTCAAGCAACCTCTCCAGGATAGCGAACCCTCCGCGCCCCGGCAAACCCGGTCCTGTCCCGCTCACCACTCGGAGGGGTAGACGGGGTCCAGGCGGTCCACGATCGCCGCCAGTGCCGGGGTCAGCCGGTGGCCGCTGCGCTCGATGGGCCACAGCAGCGAGGAGCGCAGGACCTCGCTGTGCTCTGGCCGCACCTGGTGGTGGACCTCCCAGCCGTGACGGGTGAGTTCGACCATCGTCCCGCACCAGTCGCGCACCGTGACCACCAGATCGGCCCGCTCCATCCGCCGCAGCAGGTGGCTGGTGCGGGATTCGGACCATCCGGTGATCTCCACGATCTGGGCCCGGCGGCGACGACCTCGATACTGGCCCACCAGCAGCAGGACGGTGGCCTCCGGCAGGGAGATGCCCGCGCTGCCGGCACACGCCTGGGTGAAGCGCGCCTCGAGCAGCGCGTGCGCTCGCAGCCACAGCGTCCAGGCCTGCTGCTCCGCGGGTGCGAGCTCATCCGGTGGGGGCCTCCGGGTGAAGTCGTCCCGGGCATCCAGCGGATCCTCGTAGTCGAAGAGGTCGTCCTGATCGAGCAGATCCTCCATCTCGGGAGCCTCGAGGTCGTCATACTCGATGCCGTCATCCGCGCCGATGCCGTTCTCGACGCCGGCGTGTGTGTGGGTGTCCATCGCGGTGTTGGTATGCGTGCGGGGGTCGGTCATGGGGTCGAGGTCGTGGCTGTGGTCCATGCGAGGAGTCTGGCGCATCATCTGCCACGTGCCCAGACCGCGGCGGCTCCCTGTGGATAACTTGGAGGGCAGGATGGCCCACGGGGGTGGGAGTCGGGGATCGAGCAGAGGTCCACGGGCCCACGTGACGTGCATGGGCTGAAGATTCAGGCCGCGCCCTGGACCCATGGGTGTTGGGAAAAGCTGAATATTCAGCTCCGGCCGCGCTTCCTGAATATTCAGCTTTCCCCGAGCACCACTGCCGATGGTCCGTGCTGAATCTTCAGTTGTGGGGGCGTTATCTGAATATCCATTATTCAGGGATCACCTGTGCTCACGATGTGGCCTGAATATTCAGCTTTTGTCGACCATCAGCCCTGATGATGAGGCCTGAATATTCAGTGATCGTTCAGCTTCACGGCCAGTGGATCTGGGAGGTAGATGATCTGGGGAGGGGGTGGATGATCTCGGCAGACAGTGGGTGGTGCTGTGCGGAGGGGTGGCCGGCGAACTGTGGATGACGGCGCGAATGGGGATCGTTGCCCACCGCGGAGCCTGAATATTCAGGCCGTGCCATGGGGTCAAGAGTGTTGGGAAAAGCTGAATATTCAACCCAGGCTGCGCTTCCTGAATATTCAGCTTTCGCTGAGCATCACTGCCGATGGTTCGAGTTGAATCTTCAGTCGTGGGGACGTTGACTGAATATTCAGGTTTTGCCGATCACCAGTGTCAGATGGTGCGGACTGAAGATTCAGTGGCGGGTCGGGATGGACCGGGCGGATGGGGCGGTGTGTTCGGACGGGGCGGGGCGGTGTGCTTGCGCCGGGCGGGGCAGGCTGCGTGGTCGGCGCGGTGTGCTTGCGCGCGGCGCGGTAGGGGATTCAGCTCTGGGATTCCTCCCAGGCCGCGTTCATGCGGGCGAAGGTGCAGCCGGCGGCGATCAGCTCGGTCGGGGAGCCGTCCTCGATCACTCGGCCGGCGTCGACCACCAGCACGCGGTCCGCGTCCAGGATCGTGGAGAGTCGGTGCGCGATCACCAGGGCCGTGCGTCCGCCCAGCAGCCGGTCCAGGCCCCGCTGCACCTGGCGCTCCGAGGGCAGATCCAGGGAGGCCGTGGCCTCGTCCAGGATCAGCACCGCCGGATCCGCCAGGAAGGCCCGGGCGAAGGAGAGCAGCTGCCGCTGGCCCGCCGAGACTCGCCCGCCCCGCTGCTGCAGGTCCGTGTCGTACCCCTCCGGCAGGGCCCGGATGAACTCGTCGGCCCCCACCGCGCGGGCCGCCTCCTCGATCTCCGCCCGCGTCGCGCCGGGGCGGCCCAGGGCGATGTTCTGCGCCACCGTGCCCGAGAACAGGAACGCCTCCTGCGTGACCATGACGATCTGCCCGCGCAGGTCCTCATCGCGCAGCCGGCGCAGATCCACCCCGTCCAGGGTGATCGTCCCGCGGGTGGGGTCGTAGAACCGGGCCACGAGCTTGGCCACCGTGGACTTCCCGGCACCGGTGCGCCCCACCAGGGCGACCTTCTGCCCCGCCGGGATCACCAGGTCCAGCCGCTCCAGGGTCGGCCGCTCGGCGTCGGGGGAGTAGCTGAACTCCACGCCGTCGAAGCGCAGGGCACCCCGGGATGAGGCAGCCTCGGACACCGCCGCGTCCCGGCGGTCAGCCCCCGAAACCGCAGCGCCCCGGCCTCCGGCCGCCGACGCCGCGCCCCGGCCTTCGGCTCCGCCTCCGGGCGGCAGCGGGTCGCTCGGCTCGGCCACGCTGGGCTGCTCCTCCAGCAGCCCCGAGACCTTCTCCAGGGCCGAAGCCGCGGACTGCAGGGTGTTGTAGAAGTTGGACAGCTCCATGATCGGCATGAAGATCCGCTGCGTGTACAGCACCAGGGACAGCAGGGTCCCCACCGCCAGGGTCCCGTGCAGCACGTTGAACCCGCCGAACAGCAGCACCACCGCCACCGTCATGTTGGCGATCAGCATGACCCCCGGCATGTACAGCCCGAAGATCTGCACGGAGCGCAGATTCTGCACGCGGTAGTCGTCGGCCTGCTCCAGGTACTCCCGGCGCACCCGCGGCTGATTCCGGAAGGCCATCACCGCGCGGATGCCCGTCATCGTCTCGGTGAAGCGGCTCACCAGCCGGGCCGAGGCCACCCGCTGCGCCCGGTAGCGCACCTCCGAGGCGCGGCGGAACCACAGGGTCAGCGCGACCATCGGCACCATCGCCACCAGGATCACCAGGGCCGTGCGCCAATCCAGCAGCACCACCAGCACGCTCATCATGACCATGGACATCAGCGAGGAGGCCATCGCGGACAGCCCCGAATCCAGGAACTCCCGCATCGCCTCCAGGTCCGAGGTCAGCCGCGAGATCACCCGCCCGGAGGTGTACTTCTCGTGGAACTCCAGGCTCAGCCGCTGCACGTGCCGGAAGGTGCGTCGGCGCAGGTCGTAGAGCACCCGCTGGGAGATCCTCGCGGTGATCAGCACGTTCAGGTAGATCGTCAGCGCGGAGATCCCCACCGACCCGGCGAAGGCCAGCGTCAGCCACACCAGCGGCCACGGGTTCCCGGCCTGCAGCTGCGGGAAGCCGACGTCGATCCCCCAGCCGGTGATCGCCGGGCCCAGCGACCCCAGCCCGTCCGCGATGACCACCAGCAGCAGGGTGCCCAGCGCGGGCCAGGCCACCGGGCGCAGCATCGAGGCCAGCAGCCGGAAGCTGCGCCGGCGCACCGCCCGGCGCTGGCGCGCATCCAGGCGCACCGCGTCCTCACCGGCCACACCCACCGGCGACGTCGTCCGCTCAGCCACGGGTGGCCTCCTCCGCGCTCATCACGTACCGGTACTCGGGCAGGGCCAGCAGCTCGCGGTGCGTGCCCACCGCCGCGATCCGCCCGTCGCGCAGCAGGGCCACCCGATCCGCCAGCGCCACGGTGGAGGGTCGGTGCGCGGTGAGCAGGGTCGTGGTCCCGGTGAGCACCCGACGCAGGTTGTCCACGACGGCGGCCTCGGTGCGGGTGTCCAGCGCGGAGAGCGGATCATCCAGCAGCATCAGCCGGGGATCGGCGGCGATCGCGCGGGCCAGGGCCAGGCGCTGACGCTGCCCGCCGGACAGGCTCAGCCCCTCCTCCCCGATCTGGGTGTCCACCCCGTCGGGCAGCTCCCACGCGAACTCCGCGGCCGCCGCCCGCAGCGCGGTGGTCAGGATCTGCTCCCGCCGGGCCGCCTGGTCCGCGTCCAGCAGCTCATCGGGCACGGGCTGGCCATCGGGTCCGACGACGTCCGGGACCCCCATGAGCACGTTCTGGCGCACCGAGGCGGAGAACAGGGTCGGCTCCTCGAAGGCGACGGCGATCTGCCCGCGCAGCTCGTCCAGGGACAGCTCGGCCGCGTCCCGCCCGTCCAGCAGGATCCGCCCGGCGTCGGCCTCGTACAGCCGCGGCAGCAGCATCAGCAGTGTGGATTTGCCGGAGCCGGTGGCCCCGACCAGGGCGACGGTCTCCCCGGGGCGCAGTCGCAGATCCACCCCGCGCAGCACGGGCGCCTCCGCCCCGGCCTCGTCCGGGTAGGAGAAGCCGACCCCCTCCAGGCTCACCGCGGCCCCGGAGGACTCCGCCCCCGCGGAATCCGCCCCGGAGGGCTCGTCTCCGGGGGAGCCCGCCCCGACGGAGCCGGCCCCGGCGCCGCGGGGTCGGACCGGGTGGGTGGCCCCGGTGATCGGCACGGCCTCGGTGCCGGTCTGGGCGATGATCTGCTGGTGACGCTCCCGGGCGACCAGGGCGGACTGGTACATGTTCAGCAGCATCCCGGCGTCGCGCAGCCGCGTGGAGACGAGCACCGCGGTGGCGAAGAACGCGACCACCGCCCCGGTGCTGAGGGCGCCCGCGGCCACCAGGAACCCGGCGATCAGCAGGCATGCGGCCATCACGATCTCCGGGATCAGCCAGATCCGGGCACTCAGCCCGGAGAAGACGCGGCTGCGGGTCACCTCGGTGTCGCGCAGCCCGGCGGCCTTCTCGGAGAACTCCCCCAGGGCGTGCTCCCCGCGACCCAGGGCCTTGAGCACCCGGATCCCGTGCACGGACTCCTCGACGTCGGTGGCCAGGTCCCCGGCCTGCTGCTGGGTGGCGCGGGTCAGCTCGCGGGTGCGGGGCAGGGTGCGCACGATGACCCAGAGCACCGGGCCGACGGCGATCAGGTAGATCAGGGCGAGCTGCCAGGAGTTCGCGACCATGAGCAGCAGGCCGAAGACGACCATGGTGCTGGTCTGCCCGGTCTGGCTGATGCCGAAGGCCACCCAGCGTCGGCACAGCCCGAGGTCGGACATGGAGCGGGAGAGCAGCTGACCGGAGGGCCAGCGGTCGTGGAAGCCGACGGGCAGGCGCAGGAGGTGGTCGAACAGCCGCTCCCGCATGTCCATCTCCAGGCGGGTGGAGGGCTCCAGCAGGAGGCGACGGCGCAGCCACTGGAAGAGCACCTGGGCCAGCCCGAGCACCGCGATGACACCGGCGGACTCCCACACGCGGGCGGGGGTGGCCCCGGGGGCCAGGACGGTGTCCACGAGCCAGCGCAGGGCCTGCGGGATGGCCAGGGCCATGGCCCCGCCCAGCACCGCGACGACGATGCCGGCCCGCAGCCTGCCCCGCATGGGCGCCAGGTACTCGGCGAACAGCTCATCGGCGGGAGAGCGGCGGGTCAGCGGGAGGCGAAGAGGCACCGTTCCACCCTACGCCCGCGGATCCCCACCTGTGACATGAGCCATGGCAGCTGCGAGGAGGGAGAGGACGGCGGCTCAGCGCGTGCGGCCGTGAGGGTCACCAGGACGGCCTCCGGCGGGCAGAACAGGCGCACCGGGGCGAAGCGGGAGGTGCCCAGCCCCGCGGAGACCTGCACCGGCATGATCCCCCGCTGGTAGGAGATGCCCTTGGCCCGGGCCGGCTCCAGGTCGCAGTTGGAGACCACCGCGCGCCCGCCCGGCAGGCAGATCTGCCCACCGTGGGTGTGCCCGGCGAAGACCACCTCGGCCCCGTCCTCGGCGAAGCGCTCCAGGCACCGCTGGTACGGGGCGTGCAGCACCCCCACCCGCAGGGAAGGCCGCTGCGGGTCCCGCGCGTGGGCCTGCGGGGCGAAGCCGGGATGCTCGTCGTAGCCCAGGTGCGGGTCATCCACCCCGGAGAAGTCCAGGCGCACCCCGCGCACGGTCAGGGAATCCGTGCGGTTCACCAGCCCTGTCCACCCGCGGGCGTCGAAGTGCTCGTGCATCCGCCGGAAGGGCAGCACCCGGCGGGCACCGCCGGAGGCTGAGACCTGGCCCTCGGCCAGGCTCGCCGGGTGCCCGCCCGCCGCGGCCGCCTTGGCCGCGGACTCCGCCGAGGTGTCCTTCCACAGGTACCGGGCCGGGTTCTTCAGCTGCGGGGCGAAGTAGCAGTTCGACCCCGGCACGTACACCCCGGGCAGATCCAGCAGCGGGTCCAGGGCCTCCAGCAGCGGGTCCAGGGCTTCGGGGTGGGAGAAGTTGTCCCCGGTGCTCACCACCAGATCCGGGGCCAGCCCGGTCAGGGACCGCACGAACTCGATCTTCCGCCGCTGCCCCGGGATCATGTGCAGATCCGACAGGTGCAGCACCCGCAGGTCCGGGGAACCCGGCGGCAGCACCGCCAGGCTCTCTCGGCGCACCGTGAAGCGGTTCAGCTCCACGAACCGCCCGTACAGCAGCGCGGCGGCCCCCAGTCCCGCCGCGGCCCCCGCCGCGATCCCCGCGCCGCGCACCAGCCTGCGGACGGAGGAGTGCGGGGGAGCGAGGGGACCGAAGGCCGCCGGGCGCGCCGTCGAGCTCATCAGGGCAGCTTGGAGACGATCTGCGTGCCCATGACCTTCGCGGAGGGGTCCGTGAAGGTCTTGTGCTCGTAGTCGTTCTTGACCTGGTTCATGTACCACTGCCACTGGGCGCCGGCGAAGGTCGCGCCGTCCACGTAGCTCTTGGACTGCCCGCCGATGCTCAGCCCGTTCAGGGAGCGACCGCCGAGGTCGTTGTTGCCGACCCACGAGGCCGTCGCCAGCCCGGAGGTGTAGCCCACCATCCAGGTCTGGGTGGAGTCATCCGTGGTCCCCGTCTTGGCCGCGGAGGCGTTCTCCAGGCCGATGCCGCGCTGGTAGCCCGAGCCCTGGGTCAGCACGTTCTTCAGCACGTAGCTCACCCCGCGGGCCACGTCCTTGTCCAGTTTGCGGGTGCACTGGGTGCCCGGAACGTCCACGGCCTTGCCGTTGCGGTCCGTGATGGAGTCGATGGCGCGCGGCTTGCAGTACATGCCCTCCGAGGCGAAGGTCGCGAAGGCGTTGGCTATGAACAGCGGCGGGACCGGCTGGGTGCCGATCAGCTGGGCGATGCCCTTCTCCGGGTGCATGTGATCCCCGGTCACCCCGTTCACAGCCCCCAGGTCCCCGGCCACATCGCCGATGGCGCACAGGTTCAGGTACCGGGCCGTGGCGAAGAGGTTGGAGTTGATGGAGTTGTAGATGCCGAAGTTCACGCTCTGCCCGGCCCAGTTGTATCCCGGCGTCGCGTTCTGGAAAGACCAGACGGAGGTGCCCGGGTTCGGACTCGTCTTCGAGTCCAAGCACGGCGTGTGCCACAGGGTCCCGGCCGGGTAGCTCAGCGGGGAGGCGTCCACCGTGGCGTTGACGCCGTTGCCCTCCTTGATCCACTCGGTCAGGGTGAACGGCTTGAAGGTGGACCCGGGGGCGTAGCCCTGCGTGCCGCCCATCAGCTCATCCGCGTTGTAGTTGTAGATGGTGTTCCCCGCGCCCTGCTCATTCGAGTAGTGCGAGTTCTGGGCCATCGAGCGGATGTTGCCCGTGCCCGGCTGCACGGAGACCAGCGAGGTGTTCACGTTGTCCGGGTTGGAGTCCGTGGGCTGGGTGCCCTCCACGGCATCCTGGGCCTTGGACTGCGCCTTCGGATCCAGGGTGGTCTTGATGGTCAGCCCGCCGCGGTTGAGCTTCGCGGCCCGCTCCTCCGGGGTCGTGCCCAGGGACTCCTCCAGGGCGATGGCGTTCTGCACGTAGGAGCAGAAGTATTGCGAGTCCTTCTTCGCCACGGTGCACCCGGAATCGGTGGGGTGGATGTCCAGGTCCAGACCCGAGTCGATGGCTTTGTCGTACTGGTCCTCGGTGATCTTCTTGTCCCGCAGCATCGTGCCCAGCACGATGTTGCGTCGCTTCTTGGAGGATTCCGGGTTGGTCGCCGGGTCGTAGAGCACCGGGGACTGCACCATGCCCGCCAGGGTCGCGGACTGCTGGATGTTCAGATCCTTGGCGTCGATCCCCCAGTAGTACTTCGCCGCGGCCTGGACCCCGTAGTTGGAGCCGCCGTAGTTGACGATGTTCAGGTACCCGTTGAGGATCTGGTCCTTGGACTTGTTCTGCTCCATGGAGATGGCCAGCTTCATCTCCTTGATCTTGTCCATCATCCCCTTGTTGGCGCCCAGCGTGGCCGTCGGGTCCCCGCCGTTCTGCACCGCGGAGTCGATCAGCAGGTTGTTCACGTACTGCTGGGTGATGGTCGAGGCGCCCTGGCGCTTGCCCGGGTTGACGATGTTGTTCAGGATCGCGCGGGCGATGCCCATCCCGTCCACGCCGCCGTGGTCGTAGAAGTCGTTGTCCTCGATGGACAGCTGCGCGTCGATCATGTGCTGGGAGATCTGATCCAGCGGCACCTCGTCGCGGTTCTCGGAGAAGAACTTGGTGATCTCCGAGCCGTCGCTGGCGAGGATCGTGGAGGGCTGGGACAGCGGCCCCTCCTGCAGGTTATCCGGCAGGCCCTTGAACCAGTTGATCGAGGCGTTGGCCGTCAGCCCGGCGGCCGCGGCCGGCGGGATCAGCAGGCCGGCCGTGACGAAGCCCGCGACGATGCTCAGCGCGATGAACTGCAGGAGGTCGCTGGGCCTGCGCCGCTCGCGGCGATCCCGACGCCGGGTGGATCTCTTGGATGAAGCCATGGGCACAGCATACAAGCAGACCCTGTGCCGTCCCGGGGTCCCGACGCCGTCGCACGTGGGGCAGCGCGCCCGGTCGCATCGGCGGGCCGGGGCAGGTCTCGGGGACTCGTCGCGGAGGGTCGTCGACCGGCCTGCGGCGGGGAATGGCCCGCCCGGGCCCGCGCGGCTACGCTGGGGCGCATGGAGAAATGGGAATACGCCACCGTGCCCCTGATGATTCACGCGACCAAGCAGATCCTCGACACCTGGGGTGAGGACGGCTGGGAGCTGGTCACCGTGCTGCCCGGCGCCGCCCCCGCGGGGGATGCCCCGGCGGGGAACATGGTCGCCCCGCAGCAGAGCAACCCCATCGCCTACTTCAAGCGCCGCAGGGAGGCCTGAGATGGCCGCCGCCGACTCCGCCGTCGAGGCCCGGCTGGCCGAGCACGGACTGACCGTGCCGGAGGTCGCCGCGCCCGTCGCCTCCTACGTTCCCGCCCGACGCGGCGGATCCTTCGTGTTCACCGCCGGGCAGGTGCCGCTGCGCGACGGGAAGCTGCCGGCCACCGGCCGGGTCTCCGACTCCGGCGAGCCCGGCACCGTGGATCCCGCGACCGCCCAGGAGCTGGCCCAGCAAGCCGCGCTGAACACCCTGGCCGCGGTGAAATCCGCGATCGGGAATCTGGATCGGGTCGTGCGCGTTGTGAAGGCCACCGGATTCGTGAGCTCCGCCCCGGAGTTCACGGGTCAGGCCGGGGTGCTCAACGGCGCCTCGCAGCTGTACGGACTGGCCTTCGGTGAGGACGGGGCGCACGCGCGCTCCGCCGTCGGCGTGGCCGTCCTGCCCCTGGACGCCCCCGTGGAAGTGGAACTGATCGTTGAAGTCCGCGACTGATGTGCTGACCCGCAGCCCCCGGGTGATCGCCCGGACCGGCACCCCCGAGGAGCAGGAGCGCACCCCGCGCCACCTGCGCCTGTCCGAGCGGGAGTCGGCGGCGGCTAAGACATGGCTGGAGGAGCAGACCGACGCGGCCTGCTGCCCCCTGCGCACCGCCGGATGCGTGGTGCTGATCCGGGAGGGTGCGGACGGTCTGGAGGCCTTCCTCACCTACCGCACCTCCCCGGACTCGCCGCTGGGCAAGGTCGGCTTCCCCGGTGGGGCGGCCACGGCCGCCGACGAGCAGCCGGTCGGCTGGTTCGGCCCCACCCCGACGCAGTGGGCGCAGAAGTTCGGGCACGAGGAGATCCTCCCCGCCCGCTGCGCCGTCGTGGCCGCGATCCGGGAGACCTTCCAGGAGGTCGGGGTGCTGCTGGCCGGACCGGATGAGACCGCGACCGTGGAGAACTCCGAGGCCAGCGAGACCATGGCCTGCCGGGAGCGGATCACCGGGCGCGAGCTGGACTTCGTGGACTGGCTCAAACGCGGCGGCCTGAAGCTGCGCACCGACCTGCTCAAGCCCATCGGCCGCTGGCAGAGCCCCAACTTCAGCCATCGTCGCTACGACACGCACTACTTCGCCGCCGTCGTGCCCGTGGGGCAGAAGCCGCGGCTGCTGGAATCCCGCGGGGTGTGGGGCCGGTGGGTCACCGCCGCCCAGCTGGTCGCTGATCTGGATTCCACCGCCCTGGGCGAGGAGATCGGCCAGGAGAAGACCCGCGGGCTGACGGTGCAGCAGCTGATCACCCCGGGGGTGCTGTGCATCCTGGAGTCCCTGGCCCGCTCCCAGTCCGCGATCGGCTTCCTCACCAAGAAGCGCACCGTGCACACCCAGAAGCCGGAGCTGGAGCGGCGCGACGGCGCCCTGACCCTGTGTTTCACGCCGCCGGCCACCGGATGCGCGCCCCGCGCCAAGGGGGTCTGAGCCGCAGGCTCTCCGGACCGGCACGGGGCCGCATCCGCGCGCAGAGAGCAGAGAAGGGGCGGGGCGGCGTCGAGATCATCTCGACGCCGCCCCGCCCCTTCCCACTGCCCTCGAGGGGCTGGGCTCAGCGGCTGCGCTGGCGCAGGCGCTGCAGGTCCAGGATCACCACGGCGCGGGCCTCCAGGCGGATCCAGCCGCGCTGCACGAACTCGGCCAGGGCCTTGTTCACGGTCTCGCGGGAGGCGCCGACCAGCTGGGCCAGCTCCTCCTGGGTGAGCTCGTGGGCCACCAGGATGCCGTCCGTGGCCGGGCGCCCGAAGCGGTCCGCCAGATCCAGCAGGGCCTTGGCCACGCGCCCCGGAACATCCGAGAACACCAGGTCCGCCAGGTTCTCGTTGGTGCGGCGCAGGCGCCGGGCCAGGGCCTGGAGCACCTGGGCGGAGATGGACGGGGACTTCTCCATGGCCTTCTTCAGGCTCGCGTGCTTGACCCCGGCCAGCCGGGTCTCGGAGACCGCGGTGGCGGAGGTGGAGCGGGGGCCCGGATCGAACAGGGCCATCTCGCCGAAGATCTCCCCCGGGCCCATGATGGCCACGAGGTTCTCCCGGCCGTCCGAGGCGGTGCGGCCGAGCTTGATCTTCCCGGAGATCACGAAGTAGAGCTGATCCCCCGGGTCACCCTCGTAGAACAGGGTGGCCCCGCGGGAGAGGTCCACCTCCGTGAGCTCCTCGGTCAGGGCCGCGAAGGCCTCATCGTCCAGGGACGCGAACAGCGGCGCGCGCCGCAGGATCTCGTTGTCCATTGCACTCCTCACTTCTCTTCGGGTTCGTCACAGGGCTTCTCGTCCAGAGGGGAAGATCCAGCCTCCCGCGCAGACGAAGATCACCCTGTGATGTAATCAACGCCTTCTTCCACTGTATAAGCTGCCCCGGGAAACTGCCACAGCATCGCGTCGTCGGCGGAGGATGCGCATCGAGTTCCCAGAGCCCCGGCAGGTCCCTGCCAGCTCGTCCGCGTACCATGGCAGGGCTCTCCCGGGGGCGGCCCGCACCGGCGCCGCCGCGGGCCTCCTCCGAACGGAAGGGCACCATGCTCCTGAATCTCACCCTGCTGGACTGGATCCTCATCCTGGTGATGGTCCTGTACGCGATCGGCGGATATTCCCGAGGCTTCTTCCTCACGCTCGGCTCCGTCGTCGGGTTCGCCCTCGGCGCAGTCGCGGCCTTCTACCTCACGCCGCTCGTGGTGAGCATGGTCGGCGGCGGCTGGCGCATCCTCGTCGCTGTGCTCAGCGTCGTGGGGCTCATCGGCCTCGGGCAGGCCCTGGGACTGGCCCTCGGCCGGCCCCTGCGCCGGCTGAGCGACCGCACCGGCCTGGGGCTCCTCGAGCGGCTGGCCGGGGCCGTGCTGAACGTGGCGACGTGCGCCCTGGTGATCGTGGTGCTCAGCTTCTCCGTGGGCCAGCTCGGGGTGGCTTCCATCACCCGGGCGCTCGGGGATTCCCGGGTGGTCACCTCCCTGGAGGGGTTCACCCCGGATCCGGTGCGCGAGGGCATCGCCCGGGCCCGTGCCGCGGTGCTCGCCCAATCCGGGATCCCCGAGCTGTCCGAGCGGTTGTTCCCGGCCGAATCCGCCCCGACCCAGACTCTCGAGAACCCGGCGCTGGACACCGCGGCGGACTCGGTGGTGCGCGTCAGCGGCACCGCCGAGGCCTGCCTGCAGAACCAGACCGGCTCGGGCTTCGTCGTCGCTCCCGGGATGGTCGTGACCAACGCGCACGTCGTCGCCGGGGTGGAGGAGACCACGGTGGAGACCCGCACCGGCAGCGCCTACGCCGGCACGGTAGTGCACTACGACGCCGCCACGGACCTCGCGGTGATCTCCGCGCCGGACCTGCCGGCCGCCGCCCTGAGCACCGGCCCGGACGCCGCAGCGGGGGACCTCGTGGAGTTCATGGGCTACCCCCTGGGCGGGCCCTTCGCCTCCCGCACCGCCACCGTGCAGGGCCTGAGCGAGACCCGCACCCGCGACGCCGACGGGAACCGGGCCCCCGCCCGGCAGATCTACCAGCTGGCCGCGGACGTGCAGCAGGGCAACTCGGGCGGGCCGCTGCTGAACTCGGACGGGCAGGTGATCGGGGTGATCTTCGCCAAGGCCGAGCAGGGCGAGACCGGCTACGCCCTGTCCCTGGCGGAGCTGCGCCCCGTCCTGGATGCCCTGGGCACCATGTCCGCACCGGTGGGCACCGGCACCTGCCACGCCGGCTAGCGGTCCAGGTGCTGGGCGAACCAGTCCACGGCCATCACGTAGCCGTACGCGCCGGCCCCGGCCAGCACGACGTCGGCCTGCGGGGAGACGAAGCTGCGGTGGCGGAAGGACTCGCGCCGGTGCACGTTGGACAGGTGCACCTCCGCCACCGGCAGCTCCGCTGCCTCTAGGGCGTCGTGGATCGCCACGCTGGTGTGCGTGTACGCCGCGGCGTTGAGCAGGATCCCGCAGGCCTCGGAGCGGGCCTCCTGGATCCAGTCCACCAGCGTCCCCTCCCCGTTGGTCTGCCGGAAGACCACCTCCAGACCGCAGGCCCCGGCCCGCTCGCGCACCATCGCCTCGATGTCCGCGAGCGTGGTGGTGCCGTAGACCTCCGGGTTGCGGGTGCCCAGCAGGTTCAGGTTCGGTCCGTTCAGGACGTACAGGGGCTTGCTCATGGGCTCCATTGTCCTCTTCCGACGGCTCCCGAGGGGGCAGGGTGGCTCAGGGGGCCGCTCAGGAGCGCAGGGACCGGGTGATCTGGTCCATGACCGTGGAATCCGCCAGGGTCGAGGTGTCCCCCACGGGGCGATCCTCGGCCACGTCCTTGAGCAGCCGGCGCATGATCTTGCCGGAGCGGGTCTTGGGCAGCTCCGGGACGATGAGCACCTTCTTCGGCTTGGCGATCGGGGAGATCGCCTCGCCCACGTGGGCCCGGATCTGGGCGGCCAGCTCCTCCCGGTCCCCGTCCTGCTCGGCGGCGGCGTCGGAGAGGATCACGAAGGCGATCACGGCCTGCCCGGTCGTCTCATCCGCGGCCCCCACGACCGCGGACTCCGCGACCGCCGGGTGCGAGACCAGCGCGGATTCGATCTCCGGGGTGGACAGCCGGTGCCCGGAGACGTTCATGACGTCGTCCACCCGGCCCAGCACCCAGATGTCCCCGTCCTCGTCCCGGCGCGCGCCGTCCCCGGCGAAGTAGGTCCGCTCCCCGAACCGGGACCAGTACGTGTCCTGGAAGCGCTGGTCATCGCCCCACAGGGTGCGCAGCATCGAGGGCCACGGGTGGGTCAGAGCCAGCAGGCCGGACTCCCCGGCGCCGAGGGGCTGGCCGAAGTCGTCGACCACCTCGGCGCTGATGCCCGGCAGCGCGCGCTGGGCCGAGCCCGGCTTGGCCGCGGTGACCCCGGGCAGCTGGGAGATCATGATGGCGCCGGTCTCGGTCTGCCACCAGGTGTCCACGATCGGGCAGCGACCGTGGCCGATGACCCGGTGGAACCAGGTCCAGGCCTCCGGGTTGATGGCCTCGCCCACCGTGCCCAGCAGGCGCAGGGACTCCAGGGAGTACTCCCCGGGGATCTGCTCGCCCCACTTCATCATGGTGCGGATCGCGGTGGGGGAGGTGTAGAGGATGCTCACCCCGTACTTGTCCACGATCTCCCAGAAGCGCCCGCGGTGCGGGGAGTCCGGGGTGCCCTCGTAGATGACCTGGCTGGTGCCGTTGAGCAGGGGGCCGTAGACGATGTACGTGTGCCCGGTGACCCACCCGACGTCGGCGGTGCACCAGTACACGTCCGTCTCCGGCTTGATGTCGAAGACCATCCGGTGGGTGTAGGCCGCCTGGGTGAGGTAGCCGCCGGTGGTGTGCAGGATGCCCTTGGGCTTCCCGGTGGTGCCCGAGGTGTAGAGGATGAACAGCGGATCCTCGGCCCCGTGCGGCTGCGGGGTGTGTTCGGCGGAGGCCCGGTCCACGACGTCGTGCCACCACACGTCGCGCTGCTCGGTCCACTCGATCTCCTCCCCGTTGCGCCGGACCACCAGCACGTGCTCCACCGACGGGGCGCCCTTGGCCAGCGCCGCGTCCACGGTGGGCTTGAGGCAGGTGGGCTTGCCGCGGCGGTAGGACCCGTCCGCGGTGACCACCAGCTTGGCCTCGCCGTCGTTGACCCGGGAGTGGATCGCATCCGCGGAGAAGCCGCCGAAGATCACCGAGTGGATCGCGCCCAGGCGCGCGCAGGCGAGCATCGTGATCACAGCCTGCGGGATCATCGGCAGGTACACCGCCACGCGGTCCCCGTGGCCGACGCCGAGCTCGGCGAAGGCGTTGGCGGCACGGCAGACCTCATCCTTCAGCCGGGCGTAGGTGTACTCCTCGGTGTCCCCGGGCTCGCCCTCGAAGTACAGGGCGACCCGGTCCCCGTGCCCGGCCTCCACGTGGCGGTCCACGGCGTTGTAGGCGGCGTTCAGGCGCCCGTCCTGGAACCACTTGGCGAAGGGCGGGGTGGACCAGTCCAGGGTCTCGGTGAACTCGGTGTCCCAGTGCAGCAGGGTGCGGGCCTGCTCAGCCCAGAACTCATCGCCTCGGCGCTGCGCCTCGTCGTACAGCTCGGCGGTGGCGTTGGCCTGGGCGGCGAACTCCTCGGACGGGGGGAAGACCTGTGCGTTCTCGCTCAACGGGATGCTCCTTCGGATCGTGTGAACTGCCTCCCACTGTAGCGGAGCGCTCGTGATCCCGCTCACCTGTGGATGGTGGCGGGGCCAGAACGTGCGGTGCGTGCGGGCCGCGAGCCCGTGCGCCGGGAAAGCGGAGCGGCCCCGGACGCCGCGGACCCCGCTCTGCCGGTGCGGCAGGGCGGGGCCCGGGGTGCTCAGGGTCGGTCCTGGGGGTGCTTCACCCGCCGAAGATGGCGCGGGCCAGCTTCTCCAGCCAGGGCAGCACGTCCTGGGCGATGGCGATGGCGGCCTGGATGATGGCGGCGACGTCCACGGTCATGGGATCTCCTTCTCGGATGGGGTGGGGGAGGGGGTGGGTCAGCCGAAGACGCCGGCGGCCTGCAGGATCTTGATGATCTGGGAGGCGATGTCCAGAGCGGACTTGAGCAGATCGGTCAGGACGGACCAGTCGAAGGCGGCCATGGGGTTCCTTTCGAGGAGAAGGCGTCGAACCTGCGCGAGGCGAGGCGCTCGCGAGGCAGTGCTACCCGTCACGGTGCGGCACCGGCACCACAGTATTGAGAACCCATCGCAATGACAAGAGGTGTCTGGGAAGTGCATCGGCGGTTCGCCGAGGAGGGCCTGCGCCGGGGCGCGTGCCCCGCCGCCGCGGGGCTGAGAACGGGTACCCTCGGAGATCATGAGCCCCACCGGATCCGCCCCGCAGACCCCGCCCACCTCGGTCGACGCGCCCGGACCGGCCATCCGCCGCGTCCCGGAGGACAAGGCCCGCGCCGGGGCGGCCGGGCGGCGTCGTCGGGGGCAGGAGGAGACGCACACGGGGCGGGTGCGCCGGGCCCGGCGCATCAACCGCATCCTCGCCGAGACCTACCCCTACGCCGTCGCGGAGCTGGACTTCGACTCCCCGTTCCAGCTGCTGGTGGCCACCGTGCTCTCCGCGCAGACCACGGATGTGAAGGTCAACGCCGTCACCCTCGGGCTGTTCGCCGCCTACCCCACTCCGCAGGATCTCGCGCAGGCCCCGCACGAGGCGGTCGAGGAGATCGTGCGCCCCCTGGGCTTCTACCGGGCCAAGACCCGCTCGATCATCGCGCTGGCCGACCGGCTCGTGGATGAGCACGACGGCGAGGTCCCCGACACCCTCGAGGGGCTCACGGCCCTGCCGGGGGTGGGGCGCAAGACCGCGTTCGTGGTGCTGGGCAACGCCTTCGGCCGCCCCGGGCTCACCGTGGACACGCACTTCGGGCGCCTGGCCCGCCGCTTTGGCTTCACCGAGCAGGAGGATCCGGTGAAGGTGGAGCACGACGTCGCCGCGCTGTTCCCGCCGAAGGACTGGACCATGCTCTCCCATCGGCTGATCTACCACGGACGCCGCATCTGCCACGCTCGACGCCCGGCCTGCGGGGTGTGCCCGGTCGCGGACCTGTGTCCCTCCTACGGCGCGGGGGAGACTGACCCGGAAGCCGCCGCCCGGCTGCTTAAGTACGAGTTCGCCCCCGGCCGGGAGCAGCTGCACCGGCGGTTCCTGGAGGGTGCGACTCGTCGGCAGCTGCGCGTCGAGGGGTACGGTCTCGGTGCCTGAGCGCGATGCCTCGCCGGCCTCGACCGCGCCGTCCGGCGGGCTGGGCACCGCGGCGGCGCGGGCCGTCCTGGCCCGGGAGGCCCGGACGGAGCTGGCCGCCCTGGGCGCGCGGGGCCAGCGGCTGCAGCTGGTGGACCGCGAGCCCTGGCGGCTGGGGAACCTGCCCGCCGGCAGGGCCCGGGAGGCCTCCGTGCTGATGCTCTTCGGCCCCCGCGACGGCGCCGGCATCGGCGTCAGCGACGGCGCCCGCGCCGCGGCACCTGTGGCGGAGACGGATGTGCTGATCCTCGTGCGCGCCGCGACGCTGCGCCAGCACGCCGGGCAGCCCGCCTTCCCCGGCGGCCGGGTGGACCCCGAGGACCGGGCCGCGCAGGATCCGGCCGTGGAGGCCGCGCTGCGCGAGGCCGTGGAGGAGACCGGGGTGGATCGGGCCGGCATCGACGTCCTGGGGCGCCTGGCCTCCGTGCCCCTGCCCGTCAGCGGCCACGTCGTGACCCCGGTGCTCGGCTGGTGGCGTGAGCCGTCCCCGGTGCAGGTGGTGGACGACGCCGAGTCCTCGCTGGTCGTGCGTGTGCCCGTCCGGGACCTGCTGGACCCCTCCCATCGGCACCTGGCCACGGTGACCCGCGGGCCCGCGACCCATCACACGCCCGCCTTCACGGTGCCCGTCGGCGCGGAATCCGTGACGATCTGGGGATTCACCGGCATCCTCCTGGATCGGCTGCTGCATCGGCTGGGCTGGGAGCTGCCCTGGGACGCCACCCGCAGGATCCCCGCCCCGCGGTGAGTCCCGTGGGCGCGGCGTCGGCCGCTGCCGGCGGGGCGCCGTCGGGACGGGGATGCCGCCCTGCTCACTTCGCCTCGGCGTAGGAGCTCACCTGGGCCACGGTCAGGGGGAACTCCACCGGGGCCTGCCCGAACAGCAGCCGCCCGGCGGCGGCCGCCGCCTCCCGGACGATAGCCCGCACCGCCGGGGCCTCCTCGGCGGGACCGTGCAGCACCACCTCGTCGTGGACGAAGAACACCAGGCGCGTGCGCAGCGGGCCCGGGGCATCGTCGGCCCCGGCGCCGTCGGGCCCGGCTGGGTCCCCCGTTCCCGCGCCGCGCAGGCGCCGCCGGATCTCGCCCATCCAGCACATCGCCCACTCCGCGGCCGTGCCCTGCACGATGAAGTTGCGGGTGAACCGGCCCTGCGCCCGACGCAGCCGCACCGAACGGGCCTCCGCGGCGGCCGTGGAGACGTCCGCGACGGCCGCGGACCAGTCCGCATCCGGCAGCGGCGAGGTGCGCCCCAGCCAGGTGCGCACCTGCCCGCCGCGCTCCCCGACCGACGCCGCCTGCTCCACCAGGCCGATCGCCTCGGGGAACATCCGCCGCAGGTGCGGCACCAGGGCCCCGGCCTCCCCGGTGCTCGCCCCGTACATCGCGCCCAGCAGCGCGACCTTCGCGGCCTTGCGCTCGGTCAGCGCCGAGCCGGTGCGCTCCCCGAGCCGTGCGATCCCCTCGTACAGGTCCCGGCCCTGCCCGGCCACGGCCAGGGCCCGGTCCTGGGCCATCGCGGCCAGGATGCGCGGCTCCACCTGGGAGGCATCGGCCACCGTGAGCACCCACCCGGGGTCGGCCCGGACGGCTTCGCGCACCGCGTGCGGGATCTGCAGGGCCCCGCCCCCGTGCGCGGCCCACCGGCCCGTGATCACCCCGCCCACCACGTAGCGGGCGTGGAAGCGGCCGTCGCGCACCCATTCGTCCAGCCAGTGCCACCCGTTGGCCGTCCACAGCCGGTACAGCCCCTTGTACTCCAGGACCGGGGCGATCATCTCCCGACGGCGCGGGGCCCGGGTGCCGCCGTGCTCGGCCCACTCGAGCAGGGCGTGTTTGCGGGTGGAATCCACCGTGATGCCCACCGACTGCATGGCGCGCAGCAGCTCCTGCGGGGAATCCGGATTGACCCGGGGCAGGCCCCACTGCTCGGCGATCCGCTCGGCCAGGGCCTGCATCTTCTGCGGCCGCTGCCCCTCCGGCGGACGCGGGCCCAGCAGGTCTTCCAGCAGCGCCTCGTGCACCGCACGGTCCCATGGCAGGCCCTCGCGTTCGATCTCCTGGGCGATCAGCCCGCCCTGGGACTCCGCGGCCAGCAGCAGCCGCAGCCGGGACGCGGCCGGGGAGGCGCGCACCGCCGCCTCCTGAGCGCGGAACTCCGCCGCCAGGACCGCAGCATCCGGGCGGGCCGGGCCCCGCGCGGCGGCCGGGGCGTCGAACAGGGAGATCTGCGCGGGATCCGCCCGCGGTGTGGGAAGGCGGCCCGGCGGCCGCTCCTGCTGCTGCGGGTCCAGCGGCACCGTCGGGGTGTAGTCCAGCGTCCCGTCCGGGAAGGAGGCGACTCCGGTGAGGATACGCTGGCACAGGGTCAGATCCCAGCAGCGATCCGGTGAGACCCCGGAGGCCAGCAGCTGCGGGATCACCTCCCGGCACGAGGGCACCACCCACCGGATCCGGGCCGCTTCCTCGGCGGGCAGGGACCGCAGCGTCGCCCCCACGGCCTCGCCCAGCTGCTCCCACGGCACCTCACGGAAGCGCCGCGGCACCGGCGATGCCCCGTCGGCCGGGTCATCCGGGGCCTCGGGCCGCACGAGCCGCCAGGCGTCGCGAGCGTGGCCTGCGGCGGCGTCGTCCGCGGCGGGGGCCGGGCCCAGGAGGATGTGCATGGACCCATCATCCCAGGCGGGCGGGCATCCACAGGGGCGCATGCCACCGCGGATTCCCGGGCGTCCTCCACAGTCGGCCCGCAGGACCGGGGCCGGGCCGGCGGGCCGGTGCGGCGCGCGGGGCAGGGTGGGCCCATGAGAACCACCGCGGCCAGCCCACTGAGCATCCCGGACCGGGCCCGACCCCTGCGCCCCGCGCCCGCCCCCGACGGCGAGGCCGAGCGGCTGATCGCCGACCGCCTCGGCGCCGAACCGGCCCACCGGGCCCCGGAGAGCGGACGCGGCGTGCTGGTCTGGGGCAGCTCCCCCGGGTTCCTCGGCATCGCCGAGGATGTCGCCCGGGCCGCCCGGATGTCCCTGCGCACCGCCGATGCCGAACACCCGCCACTGTGCGGCCCTGAGGACGTGCTGCTGGTGCAGGCCGACGACGTCCCCGGCCTGCACCAGCTGCTGATCGGCCCGGCGGCCCCGCCGGAGCCGCGCCGGCCCGCGGTGATCGCCGGGATCAGCGGGGGCGCGGACCCGTGGGCGGCGGCCCACCGGATCGGCGCGGTGTGGCGCCAGCCCGACGTCGTGCTGCTGCCTCAGGGCCGGGCCTGGCTGGCCGACCACCTGGCTCAGGAGGGGGCCGCAGAGCCCGGGCACCCGCGGATCGGGGTGCTCGGGGCCAGCGGCGGCATCGGGGCCTCCGCCCTGTCCCTGTGGCTGGCCGACCGGCTGCGGGAGGACGGACGCGAACCCGTGGTGGTGGACGCCGTCGCGGCGAGCATCGGCCTGGACTCGTGCCTGAGCGCCCGCAGCCTGGACGGTCTGCGCTGGCAGCAGCTCGAGGCCCTGCCGCGGCGCCCGGAGCCGGCCCGGCTGCTGGCCTCCCTTCCTGCTCCGCAGGGCATCCCGGTGCTCACCGCGGACCCCGCGCACCCCGGGTTCGGCACCCGGCCCGATGCCGGGCGGTGGAGCGTCGTGGACGCGCTGGGCACGGTGGCCCTGCCCGTGATCGACCTCGGCTCGGCCGCGGCCATGGTCCCGCCGGGCGGCCTGGAGACCCAGTGGGTCTCCCGCTGCAGCGTCCTGGTCCTGCTCGTGCCCTTCACGCTGCGGGGGATCTGCCAGGCCCAGTCGGCGATGCGCCGGTGGGCCCCGGTGCTGCCCATCGTGCCGGTGGGGGCCGGCCCGCGGGTCTGCGACGTCTCCGATGCGGAGGTCGCCGAGATCCTCGGCGCCCCGCTGGCCGCGGCGCTGCCCCACGTGCCGGCCGTGTACGCCGCCTACGATGACGGCGCCCTCCTGGAGGTCTCCCGACGACGCGGCCTGCGCCGCCCCGTGGCCGCGGTGGCCGACGCCGCCCTGGCCGCCGCCGAGGCCCCCGGCGGGTCCGAGGCCGGGCCCGGACTGGCCCGGCGCTCCCTCGAGGTGGGTGTGTGATGCGCGGGGTGGGCAGCGCGAGCGGGCGCCTGGCCCGCTGGGAGGCCGAGCGGGCGGAGCTGCGGGGCCTGGGCATCCTGCAGCCTCTCCTGGACGAACCGGGCCTGACCGACATCTACGTCAACGCCCCCGGGGAGATCTGGACCGACGGCGCCCAGGGACCGCGGCGTCGGGACCTCGCCTTCCCCGATGACGACGCCGTCCGGGAGCTCGCGGTGCGGCTGATCACCCTGGCGGGGCGCCGGCTGGACACCAGCCACCCCTGCGCGGATGTGCAGACCGCGGCCGGGTACCGGGTGCACGCGGTGCTGCCCCCGGTGGCCCCGGAGCACCCGCTGCTGTCCATCCGGCTGCAGCCGGAGCACCGCCCGGACTTCGCGCAGCTGTGCGCCTCCGGGCTGTGCGAGGAGACCACGGCGCGGCTGCTGCGCCGGATCGTGGCCGCGCGGATCTCCTTCCTGATCTCCGGGTCCACCGGCTCGGGCAAGACCACCCTGCTCAACGCCCTGCTGGGGCTGTGCCCGGCCCGGGAGCGGCTCGTGCTGATCGAGGATTCCGCGGAGCTGCGCCCCGAGCACCCGCACGTCGTCTCCCTGCAGACCCGCCAGCCCAACGCGGAGGGCACCGGCGGGATCGGGCTGACCGCCCTGATCAGGGAGGCCCTGCGCATGGGTCCGGATCGGCTGGTCCTGGGGGAGTGCCGCGGGGAGGAGCTGAAGGATCTGCTGCTGGCGCTGAACACCGGCCACGAAGGCGGGGGAGGGACCCTGCACGCCAATTCGGCGCAGGCCGTGCCCTCCCGGCTGCTGGCCCTGGGGGCCCTGGCCGGGTTGGCGCCGGAGGCCGTGCGCCGGCAGGTGCTCACCGGGCTCGGGGCCGTGATCCACCTGGACCGGGGACCCCGCGGGCGCCGGGTCCGGGAGATCGGGGTCTTCCGGGACGATCGCCTGCCCGGCGCGCTTCCCGGCCCGGACGACGTCGGGCGCGCCCCGGCGGCTGGCGGCGCGTCCGGCGCGGCGGGCGGCGAGGGCCTGTCCGTGTGCCCGGCGTGGATCTGCCCGGAGAACGACGCCGCCCACCCGGGCCCGGGCCTGCCCGCGCTGTGTCGGCTGCTGGGGCTCGGGGAGACACCGGGGGAGGAGTGGACATGAGCGCGACCCTGCTGCTGATCACCGGGAGCCTCCTGCTGCTGCTCGGGCCCCGCGTCGGGAGGTCCCGACCGCTGCCCGTGGACTCATCCCGCCAGACGGGCCCGGCCCCGTGGGACGAACTGCTGGGCAGGATGCGCGCGGTGGGCGGCTCCCGGCGGGCCGTGGCGCAGCGGATCGATCTGGAACGGTGGCCGGCGCTGATCCAGCAGATGGCGGCCCTGCTGCGGGCGGGCATCGAACCGGCCGCCGTCTGGGCCGCGCTGCGCGAGCAGGGCCGCGGCGAGGCACGGGAGGAGGCGGGTGCGGTCGGGCGGGACATCGACGAGCTGATCCGCTGCGCCCACGAGGGGGCCCTGCTCGGCGCGGACCCGGCCCGCAGCCTGCGCACGGCCCGGCTGCACCACCCCCGATCCCGGGCGGTGCGCGATGCGCTGGCGGCCGCCTGGGCGGTCTCCGGGCGCACCGGGGCCCCGCTGGCCGGGGTGCTGGAGGGCCTGGCCCGGGCCGTGGAGGACGAGCTGGATGCCCTGGCCGCCCGGGACACCGCCCTGGCCGGCCCCAAGGCCACCGCCCGCATCCTGTCCACCCTGCCGCTGCTGGGCCTCGGGCTGGGGATGGTCATGGGCACGGACCCGCTCGGGGTGCTGCTCGGGATGGTCTGGGGACATCTGGCCTTAGCCCTCGGGCTCGGACTCTCCGCTGCGGGACTGCTCTGGACGCGTCGGCTGGTCCGAGGCGCCGAGGAGGCCGCGCCATGACTGGTTTCGCGATGATCCTCGGCGCGGTCCTGGCGCTGTGGGGGCGCCATCCGCTGCGGCGGGCGGGTTCCGCCGTCGCCCGGGAGCCCTCCCGTGCGGCGGGCATTCCGGCGGCCATCCGGCTGGAGCTGATCGGGGCGATGCTCGACGCCGGGCTGTCCGTGACCCGGGCGGTCTCGGTCCTGGCCGAGGTGGAGCGCGCGACGTCGCTGCGGCGGGTCGCGGCCCTGCTGGAGGCCGGCCTCGACTGGGACCGGGCCTGGGCGGGTGCCGCGGACCAGGGGGCGCAGAGCCAGCGGGCGCGGGGGCAGAGCCTGCGGGGCCAGAGCTTGCGAGGCCAGAGCCCACTGAGACAGAGGAAGCGCCGCCCGGGGGAGCAGGCGCAGGAGCTGCGGACCCTGCGCGAGGCCCTGGACATCGCGGTGCGCACCGGGGCCCCGGCGGCCGCGCTGCTGCGGGCGCAGGCCGGGCGGATCCGGAACCGACGCCACCGCGACGCCCAGAAGCAGGCCGCGGCCCTGGGGGTCCGGCTGATGCTGCCGCTGGGGCTGTGCTCCCTGCCCGCCTTCGTCTGCCTGGGCGTGGTCCCGGTGCTCATCGGCCTGGTCCCCGCCCTGTGGTGACCCCAAGAACCCCCGGTCGGCGGCTGCCGCCGGGTGATCCAGAAGAGAACGAGGAGAGGACGCATCATGCGACGCGAACCGAACACCCCCGCCGCGGACCCCACCTGGGCCGCGGACCCCGCCCCGGCGCAGCCCGAGACCGCGCACCCCGCGGCCACCGAGGCGGCGCCCGTCCCGGAGGTCGCGGATCCCGGAGCAGACCCCCGGGCCGTCCAGGACCCGCCGACGCTCACCGGTGACGTGGTCCGCCACCCCGGCCGGGCCGGGGCCGATGACCCGGAGCTGGGCGCGACGACCGCCGAGTACGGCATCGTCATGCTCGCCGCCGTCGGCTTCGCCGGTCTGCTCGTGGTCATCCTCAAGTCCGGCGAGGTGAAGGAGCTGCTCATGGGCATCATCCGCACCGCGCTGTCCACGGGCTGAGCCATGGGACACCGCAACGGCCCGGGGCCGGTGCACACCGGTCCCGGGCCCGCGCACCCGACCGAGATCGAGCGGGGCAGCGCGACCGCGGAGTTCGCCGTCGTCCTGCCGTGCATCGTGCTGCTGCTGGCCGTGGTGCTCGGGGCCGGGGCCTGCGCCGCGACGTCGGTGCGGGCCGAGGAGGCCGCGCGGCTGGCGGCCCGCTCCCTGGCCCGCGGGGATCCCCCGGCCGAGGCGCAGCGCACGGCCCGCGAGATCATCGGGGCCGAGGCCCGCATCGGCGTGGCCACCACTGGGGACAGCGCGACGGTCTCCGTGCGCACCCGGGCCCCGGGGATCATCGGGGCGTGGGGCGGGCTGGAGATCACCGCCGAGGCCACGACCCGGGTGGACAGCGCCCGGGCCGATGCCGCACGGGAGGCCCAGCCATGACCGGCCGGACCCCGCCGCACCGAATCCCTCGCCCGCGCCGAGCGCCCGGGCCGCGCCGGTGGGCTGCGCCGGAGCTTCTCCGATCGGGACGGGAGCGCGGGCCGACGGCGCCGGAGCCGGCCGGGGAGCGCGGGGCCTCCACCGTCGCGATGGTCGGGATCATCGCCGTGATCGGGGTGCTGCTGGCCGCGGTGTGCCTGCTGGGGCACGTGGCCCTGTGCACCCATCGGGCGGCCACGGCCGCGGATCTGGCCGCCCTGGCGGCCGCGGACACCGCCCGGGGGCTGCGCCCCGGGGTGGCCTGCGACGAGGCCGCGCGCACCGCCCGGGAGAACCGGGCCCGCCTGGTCTCCTGCGCACCCGCTCCGGAGGACCCGGAGATCATGGACGTGCGGGTCGCCGTGGATCTGGCCGTGGGGGCGCGGCTGCTGGGACCGGCCTACGGCGTGGCCCGGGCCGGTCCGCCGCCCTCGGGGTCCGCGGGATCAGGCTCGTGAACCGGGTCGGCGGCGGATCCGGGCTCGGCGTCCTCATCGGCGGTCTGCAGCATCCCCCGCAGCAGGGCCACAGCGCCTGCCTTGCTCAGCGGGTGGTTCCGGTTGCCGCACTTGGGGGACTGCACGCAGGACGGGCACCCGGTCTCGCACTCGCAGGCCAGGATCGCCTCCAGGGTCGCGCTCAGCCACGCGCGGGCGACGTCGAAGCCGTGCTCGGCGAAGCCCGCCCCACCGGGGTATCCGTCGTAGACGAAAATCGTCGGCAGCTCCGTGTCCGCGTGCAGCGCGGTGGACAGCCCGCCGATGTCCCACCGATCGCAGGAGGCCACCAGCGGCAGCAGGCCGATCGCGGCGTGCTCGGCGGCGTGCAGGGCCCCGGGGAACTCCGGCTCCGCCACGCCCTGCCCCGCCATCACCGGTCCGGGCACGGTCCACCACACGGCCCGGGTCAGAAGCTCCTGCGGCGCCAGCTCCAGGGGCTGCTCGTCGATGACCTCGTTGGTGGCCACGGCCCGACGCTGGAAGGAGACCACCTGGGTGCGCACCCGCACCGTGCCCGAATGCACCCGCACCGGCCCCCAGTCCCGGGTCCGCTCGGTCTCCAGCACCGAGACCTCCGTGATGTCCCGCGCCTGGGTCCAGAAATCCGGGTGCGCCCGGGTCACCAGCACGGCCCCGCCCGCCTCATCCAGCTCCTCCACGTGCCAGGTGCGGCCCTGGTGCACGTAGATCGCCCCGGGGTGGGCCTGCCGGTGCGCCTGGGCGTCGTCCATCGTGCCGATGATCCCGCCGGTCTGCGCGTCGATGATCTGCAGGCGCCGCCCGGCCCCGCGCAGGTCGATCGCGGCGGCCGCGGACTCCGGGTGGGTCCAGAACCAGCCCGTCGGGCGCCGCCGCAGGTAGCCGTCGCGCACCAGCCCGTCCAGCAGGGCCTCGGCCCGCGGGCCGAACAGGTCCAGCTCCTCGGGGCGGATCGGGCGCTCCGCGGCGGCCGCGCACAGGTGCGGGGCCAGCACGTACGGGTTGTGCGGGTCGAACACGGTGGTCTCCACCGCGACGTCGAAGACGTCCCGCGGGTGGTGCACCAGGTAGGTGTCCAGCGGGTCGTCCCCGGCGACCAGCACCGCCAGGGACTCCTGCCCGGCCCGGCCGGCCCGCCCGATCTGCTGCTGGAAGGAGGCGCGGGTCCCGGGCCAGCCGGCCACCAGCACCGCGTCCAGCCCGGCGACGTCGATGCCCAGCTCCAGGGCCGGGGTGGAGGCCACCCCGAGCATCTCCCCGGAGCGCACCTGCCGCTCCAGCTCCCGCCGCTCCTCCGGCAGGTACCCGGAGCGGTAGGCGCACACCCGGTGGGCCACCGCCGGATCCAGCTCGCCCAGGCTCTCCTGGGCGATCCGGGCGAGGGTCTCCGCGCCGCGCCGGGAGCGGATGAACGCGATGGTCCGCACCCGCTCGGCCACCAGCTCGGTGAGCAGCTGGGCCGCTTCGGTCAGGGCCGAGCGACGCCGCGGCACCCCGTTCTCCCCGGGCCCGGGGCGCCCCTGCCCCGGCCCGATCCCGGGCACCGGCGGGGCGGTGTCGGCGGAAGAGGACGGGATCGACCCACCGGTGCCGGACGGGCGGTGCCCGGCGGCCAGACCGTCCGCGACCTCCTCCTCCAGCAGCGGCTCCCACAGCAGCACCGTGACCGCCCCGTGCGGGGAGGCGTCCGCGGTGACGGCGGTGACCTGTTCCGGCTCTGCCCCGAGCAGCCGGGCGAAGGACTCCCGGGGTCGGGCCGAGGTGGCCGAAGCGCCGATCACGGTGGGCGCGGCCCCGTGCAGGGCGGCCACCCGGCGCAGCCGGCGCAGCACCATCGCCACGTGCGCCCCGAACACGCCCCGGTACCCGTGCGCCTCGTCCACCACCACGTAGGTCAGCCGGCGCAGGAACCGCCCCCACCGCTCGTGGTTCGGCAGGATCCCTGCGTGCAGCATGTCCGGGTTGCACAGGATGACGTTCGCGTAGTCCCGGATCCACCGCCGGTCCTCGGTCGGGGTGTCCCCGTCGTAGGTCGCCGCGCGCACCGCGGACAGGCCCAGCGCTCGCAGCGAGGTCAGCTGATCCGCGGCCAGGGCCTTGGTGGGGGACAGGTACAGCACCGTCGCCGGCTCCGCCGCCCCGCCCTCCTCGGGTCCGACCTCCCCGCGCAGCACCGCATCCAGGGCGGGCAGCTGGTAGGCCAGGGACTTGCCGGAGGCGGTGCCGGTGGCCAGGATCAGGTGCTCGCCGCCGCGCGGGGAGACCATCCTTCCTGCCCGGCGCGCCTGCCGGGCCCGGGCGCGGGCCGTGCGCTGGAAGGCGTGGGCGGCGTCGGCGGCCAGCGCCTGGTGGCGGTAGGGGTGGGGCACGCCCAGCCCGCGGAAGGCATCGATGACCGCCGGATGGGCCCAGTCCGGCCAGTCGGCGACGACGGCCTCGCGCTCGGGCAGCACGCGCACGTGCGTGATCTCCGGGGGCTGGCTGCCGCGGTGTAGGGCGCGCAGCAGCGGGTTCTCGGCGGGGACGGGGGCGGGCACCCGTCCATTGTGCACCGCGGGCGCGGGACGGGCGCCCGGGCCCCGGTGCGGCCCGGTCCGGGGGTCGCCGCAGCGGGTCGCGCAGCTCACATGTGCGGGTGGATCATGGGACAATGGCCGCATGAGCTTTCCGATGAACATCTCCGGTCAGGACCGGCAGGAGCAGGAGCCGCGGGTGCGGGAGCTGAGCCTGGACGAGAGCTGGCAGCTGCTGGAGGCGGCCCGCTTCGGACGCCTGGGCACCGCCGACGTCGGGCGGGTGGACATCACCCCGCTGAACATCGTCGCCTCCCACCGGCACCTGTACTTCCGCTCTGCGAAGGGCTCCAAGCTCACCACGCTGCAGCTGAACCCGCACGTGGCCTTCGAGATCGACTCGGTGCAGGGCGGCACGGCCTACAGCGTCATGGTCCGCGGCACCGCCCGCATCCTCACGGACCCGGAGGAGACGGCGAAGGTGGACGCGCTGGGGCTGAAGCCCTGGCTGCGCACCGAGAAGCTCGAGTACGTGGAGATCGCCCCGGACTACATCACCGGGCGCGCCTTCCGCCTCGGCGACTGACGGCCGACGAGGCCGCGGCAGGCGACGTAGGCTCGGGGAGGACGAGCGAGGCCACCCGGCGTCGCCCCTGATCAGCCGGTGAATCCACCGGAGCGAACGTGAGGAGGGCCCATGACGGCCGAGGAGATCAGGGGAATCAACCACCTAGGAGTGACGGTGCCGGACCTGGAGGAGGCCACGCGCTTCCTGCGGGAGGGGCTCGGGGCCAAGGTGGCCTACGACGGGCTGACCGGGCAGGACGAGCCGCGCCAGGGCGAGGAGGTCGAGCGGCAGCTGGGCCTGCCGGCCGGGGCGAAGATCGTGCGGCAGCGGATGATCGTCATCGGCACGGGCCCCAGCCTGGAGATGTTCCAGATCGAGGGCCCGCACCAGCCGGCCGCGGGCCTGGCCGACTACGGGCTGAACCACCTCAGCGTCTACACCGACGACATCGAGACCAGCCGGCAGCGGCTGATCGACGCCGGCGGGCAGGCGCTGTCCGAGGTGCACGGCAACTCCCGGCACGAGGACACCGAGGGCAACGGCAGCGTGTACGTGAAGGCCCCGTGGGGGATGCTGATCGAGCTGCAGACCCTGCCCCACGGCCACTACTACGGCGAGGACTCCGAAGCCGAGGTCTGGACGCCGCCGGCCCGCGACTGAGCGCTGACCCGGCCCGCGACCGAGTCCTCCCGCGCCTGAATGCCGAGCCCCGGCGGAACCCGGGGCTCGGCTGGGCCGGGCCTGGTCCGAGCCGGGGCAGGACCGGAGCGGGACTAGGCCGCCTGGTACAGCGGGTTGTGCCCGGCGGCCACCCGCTCCGCCTCCCGCACCGGGCCCGGGGCGGTGGCCCCCGCGGCGGCGTCGAACGGGGACCCGCCCAGCGCCTCGCGCCCGTGCCCGGTCAGCCACCCGGAGGCGTCCGGGCCCAGGGGCACGATCTGCGTCGGATTGATGTCCTCGTGCACCACGTAGTAGTGCCGCTTGATCTGCTGGAAGTCGATGGTGTCCTCGAATCCCGGGGTCTGGAACAGGTCCCGCGCGTAGCCCCACAGGTTCGGCAGCTCCGTGAGCTTGGACCGGTTGCACTTGAAGTGCCCGTGGTAGACGGCGTCGAAGCGCACCAGCGTGGTGAACAGGCGCACGTCCGCCTCGGTGATGTGCTCGCCCATCAGGTAGCGGCGCTCGGAGAGGCGCTGCTCCAGCCAGTCCAGCGCGGTCCACAGCCGCTCATAGGCGGCGTCGTAGGCCTCTTGGGAGCCGGCGAACCCGCACCTGTACACCCCGTTGTTGACCTCGGTGAACACCCGCTTCATCACCGCGCGCATCTCCTCCTCCAGGGCCTCCGGCCACAGGTCCGGGGCGCCCTCGCGGTGGAAGGCCCGCCACTGCTTGGAGAAGTCCTCCGTGATTTGCGCGAAGTCGTTGGTCACCACCTCCCCGGAAGGGATGTCGACGACGGCGGGCACGGTGATCCCCTTGGGGTAGTCCGGGAAGCGCTTGAGGAAGGCCTGCTGCAGCCGCTCGATGCCCAGGACCGGGTCCACCCCGTCCGGATCCAGGTCGAAGGTCCAGGAGCGGGCGTCGTGGGTGGGTCCGGGCATGCCCACGGAGATCGCCTCCTCCAGGCCCAGCAGGCGCCGCACGATCAGCGTGCGGTTGGCCCACGGGCAGGCGCGCGCCGCGACGAGCCGGTAGCGCCCGGCCTCCACGGGCCAGACGCCGCGCTCGCGCTCATCCGTGCCCGGTGCCAGCCCCGTGTCCGCGAGGATGCGGTCCTCGATAGTAGTCGGTGTCCCGGGTGTACTCCTGCCCCGGGGTCACGTAGGTGCCGCGGGTGCTGTGCTGATCGGTGCTCATCCTGCCATTGTGCGCGATAACGCTTGATCTGTGAATCAATCTCGTGCGCCGCGCGGCGGGTGCTCGGCGTCGTGGGAGACTGGAGGCCGTGACCTTCGACGCCCCCGCCTTCTCCCGCATCCCGCACGCCCCGCGCAGCGACGACCCCGCAGCCCTCGAATCCCTGGCCGAGGCCCTGGCCGCCGTGGACTACTCCTACGACGGCGTCCTGGCCCTGCTGGGCGAGGGGCCCTTCGAGGCGATGGCCCGGGATCAGATCGCCCCCGCCCGGCACCGGGTGCGCACCATCGTGGCCGGCACCGCCGCGATGCCCGACGGCGCACGGGTCACCGCGGGGCGGCGTCGGCTGGCCGGGGCCGTGGACTTCTTCCTGCTGGCCGGGACCCTGAGTGCTGAGGCCCTGGACGCGACCCTCGGCGAGGGCGCCGCCCGGCTGCTGGATCACCTCGGCTTCCTCACCCCCGCGAGCGAGGACCCCGAGACCGACGCCCCCGATGCCCCGGCGGCCGCGCCCCGCTACCGGGCGGCCTTCGACCTGCGCCCGCACTCCGCCGACGACGGCACGGACCTGTGGGTGGCCTCGGACCTGGGCGCCCACCAGCACCCCGGGGCGCTGTCCGCCGATCACGTGCTGGGCATCGGGCAGGCCTCCCTGACCCTGGCGCAGATCACCGAGCGCCGCCCCGTGGACACGGCCCTGGACCTGGGTACCGGCTGCGGCATCCAGACCTTCCATCTGCTGGCCCACGCCCGGCACGTGACCGCCACGGACCTCTCCGAGCGCGCCCTGGCCTTCACCCGCTTCAACCTGGTGCTCAACGCCGCGGCCCTCGGCCTGGACCCGGCCCACCCGGAGCAGCGGGTGCGGCTGCTGCGCGGCAGCCTGCTGGAGCCGGTGGCGGGACAGCGCTTCGAGCTGATCGTGTCCAACCCTCCCTTCGTCATCACCCCGCGCACCCCCGGGGAGGATCCGCGGCGGCGCTACACCTACCGCGACGGCGGGATGGCGGGGGATCAGCTCGTGGAGCGGCTGGTGCGCGAGCTGCCCGAGCACCTGGTCCCCGGCGGTCGGGCCCAGCTGCTGGCCAACTGGGAGATCTCCGCCACTGCGCCGGGTCAGCAGGCGGACTGGGACACCCGGCCCCGCCAGTGGGTCGGCGCGGAGACCGAGGCGTGGTTCGTGCAGCGCGAGGAGCTCACCCCGGAGGGCTACGCCCAGACCTGGCTGCGCGATGCCAGCCAGCAGCGGGATCCGGCGGCCTACGAGGAGGCGTTCCTGGCCTACCTCGAGGACTTCGCGGCCCGCGGGGTCGCCGCCGTCGGCTTCGGCATGGTCTGGCTGCGTCGCCCCGCCGAGTCCGAGGCCCCCGCCGACGCCGAGGGGCGGGCCCTGCGCCGCTTCGAGGAGATCACCCACCCGCTGCAGCAGCCGCTGGCCCCGTTCCTGACGGCGGCTGTTGCGGCCCACGACGCCGCGGCGGGCCTGGACGATGCGGCCCTGCGCGAACAGCACCTGACGGTGGGCGAGGACGTCACGGAGGAGCGCCACCAGCGCCCGGGAGCGGAGCACCCGGGGGTGATCCTGCTGCGCCAGGGGGCGGGATTCCGGCGCACCGAGCTGCTGAGCACGCAGGACGCCGGCTTCGTCTCCGCCTGCGACGGCGAGCTGTCCGTCGGGCAGATCCTGGACGCCCTGGGCGCCCTGCTCGGCTGGGAGGGTCCGGACCCGGCCGTGGCCCTGCTGGCGCGGGTGCGCACCCTCGTGGAGCGCGGGTTCCTGGTGCTGCCGGAGACGACGTCGGGCGCCGCTCCCGCCGCGGGCTGAGTCCGACCCCGCCCGCACCCGGCCTGGGGATGCTCGGCGGGGCCCGCGGCGTCCTCGGCTATCGTGGGAACCGCATCCACTCATCCACCGGTCATCTCGATTCCGAAGGAGTCACGTGCCAGCACAGGCGAAGGGCAAGGGCAGCGGGAGGAGCCTCCTTATCGTGGAGTCCCCCTCCAAGGTCAAGACCATCGGGGGCTATCTGGGCGACGCCTACGTCGTCGAATCCTCGATGGGGCACATCCGCGACCTGCCCCAGCCCTCGGAGCTGCCCGCCGAGATGAAGAAGGGCCCGTACGGGAAGTTCGCGGTGGACGTGCAGCACGACTTCGAGCCGTACTACGTCATCAGCCCGGACAAGAAGAAGAAGGTCGCCGAGCTCAAGCGGCTGCTCAAGGACAGCGACGCCTTGTACCTGGCCACCGATGGCGACCGGGAGGGCGAGGCCATCGCCTGGCACCTGCTGCAGGTGCTGCAGCCGAAGGTCCCGGTGCACCGGCTGACCTTCCCGGAGATCACCAAGGAGGCCATCCAGCGCGGCTTCGAGAACCTCCGGGAGATCGATGCGGACCTGGTGGACGCCCAGGAGACCCGCCGGGTGCTGGACCGCATCTACGGCTACGAGCTCTCCCCCGTGCTGTGGCGCAAGGTCAAGCAGGGGCTGTCCGCCGGGCGCGTGCAGTCCGTGGCCACCCGCCTGGTGGTCGAGCGGGAGCGGGAGCGGATGGCCTTCCGCGCCGCCGAGTACTGGGGCCTGACCGGCACCTTCGCCACCAAGGCCGAGGAGTCCTTCACCGCCCGCCTGTCCGCCCTGGACGGCGCCCGGGTGGCCACCGGCCGGGACTTCGCCGACGACGGCGCCCTGAAGCCGGCCTCCCGGGGGAAGGTCGCGCACCTGGACGAGCAGACCGCCCGTGGGCTGGTCGCCGCCCTGGAGGGCGCTGATTTCGTGGTGACCTCGGTGGAGACCAAGCCGTACACCCGCCGCCCGGCCGCCCCGTTCACCACCTCGACCCTGCAGCAGGAGGCCGCGCGCAAGCTGCGCTTCTCCTCCCGCTCCACGATGCAGGTGGCCCAGCGCCTCTACGAGTCCGGGTACATCACCTACATGCGCACGGACTCGGTGGCCCTGTCCGAGCAGGCGATCAACGCCGCCCGCCGCCAGGCCACCGAGCTGTACGGGGCGGAGTCCGTCCCGCAGTCCCCGCGCCACTACGCCTCCAAGTCCAAGAACGCCCAGGAGGCCCACGAGGCCATCCGCCCGGCGGGGGACTCCTTCCGCACACCCTCGGCCGTGAAGTCCCAGCTCTCCGCGGACGAGTTCCGGCTCTACGAGCTGATCTGGAAGCGCACCGTCGCCTCCCAGATGGCCGACGCCAAGGGCCAGACCGCCTCGATCCGCCTGGCCGCGCGCACCGCGGACGGGCGCACCGCCGAGTTCTCGGCGTCGGGCACCGTGATCACCTTCCGCGGGTTCCTCGCCGCCTACGAGGAGGGCCGCGACGCCGCCCGCGAGGAGGAGGCCGACGGGCGCGGGCAGGACAAGCGCCTGCCGAAGCTGACCGAAGGCGACGCGCTGACCGGGCGCGACGTGGCGGCCGACGGGCACGAGACCGCCCCGCCGCCGCGCTACACCGAGGCCTCCCTGGTCAAGGCCATGGACGAGCTGGGAATCGGGCGGCCCTCCACCTACGCCGCGGTGATCTCCACGATCGTGGACCGCGGGTACGTGGCCAACCGCTCCGGCTCCCTGGTGCCGCAGTGGATCGCGTTCTCCGTGGTGCGCCTGCTGGAGGAGCACTTCTCCAAGTACGTGGACTACGAGTTCACCGCGGAGATGGAGGAGGACCTGGACCGCATCGCCCGCGGGGAGCAGGGCAAGGACGAGTGGCTGACCGGCTTCTACTACGGCAACGAGACCAAGCACGGGCTGCTGCCGATCGTGGAGGACCTCGGGGAGATCGACGCCCGGGCCATCAACTCGGTGGAGATCGCCGAGGGGATCACCCTGCGGGTGGGCCGCTACGGGCCGTACCTGGAGTCCGGCGGCGGCGTGGACGAGCAGACCGGGGAGGTCACGGACCCGATCCGGGCCAACATCCCGCAGGACCTCGCCCCGGATGAGCTGACCCCGGAGAAGGCGCGGGAGCTGATCGAGCAGGGCAAGTCCGACGGGCGCGAGCTCGGCGTGGACCCGGAATCCGGGCACATGATCGTGGCCAAGGACGGGCGGTTCGGACCCTACGTCACCGAGCTCATCCCGGAGATGACCGACGAGGAGTTCGAGCGCTGGAAGGCCGAGCAGCCCGTCGAGTACTACAAGAACGGCAAGCCCAAGCCGATCAGGAAGCCCAAGGCCGCCAAGCCGCGCACGGCGTCGCTGTTCAAGTCCATGGACCTGGCCACCGTGACCCTGGAGGAGGCGCTGAAGCTGCTGAGCCTGCCCCGGGTGGTCGGCAAGGACGCCGAGGGCACCGAGATCACGGTGCAGAACGGGCGCTACGGGCCGTACCTGAAGAAGGGCTTGGACTCCCGCTCGATCGCCTCCGAGGAACAGATCTTCACGATCACCCTGGAGGAGGCCGAGGCGATCTACGCCCAGCCCAAGCAGCGCGGGCGGGCCGCGGCCAAGCCGCCGCTGGCCGAGTTCGGGAAGGACCCGAGCACGGACCTGCCGATCGTCGTCAAGGACGGGCGCTTCGGCCCGTACATCACCGACGGGCAGACGAACGTGACAGTGCCCCGCTCGGAGACCCTGGAGGGCCTGACCACCGAGCGGGTCGTGCAGCTGCTCGCGGAGAAGCGGGCCAAGGGCCCGGCCAAGAAGCCCGCCCGGAAGAGCCCCGCCAACAAGACGACGGCCAAGAAGACCACCGGGACCAAGGCCACCGCCAGGAAGACGACCGCGAAGAAGACGACGGCGAAGCGCTCCGGTGCGGCGTCGTCGGCGAAGACCACCGGGAAGGCCTGAACCCATGCGTCTGTCCGTGCTCGACGTCGGCTCCAACACGGTGCACCTGCTGCTGCTGGACGTGACCCCCGGCTCCCGCCCGGAGCCCTACGCCTCCCACAAGATGCCGTTGCAGCTGGTGCAGCACCTCACCGAGGACGGGGACATCTCCGAGAAGGGGCGGGACCTGCTGACCAGCTTCGTCGCCGAGGCCCGGGACTTCGCCGCCGCGCACGACGCCGAGGACCTGCTGGCCTTCGCGACCTCGGCCATCCGCGAGGCCGGCAACGGCGCGCAGGTGCTGGAGCACGTGCAGTCCCGCACCGGGGTGACCCTCACGGAGATCTCCGGGGACCAGGAGTCCGCGATCACCTACTTCGCGGTGCGCCGCTGGCAGGGCTGGGGTGCGGGCACGATCCTGGACCTGGACATCGGCGGCGGCTCCTTCGAGATGTCCATCGGCCAGGACGCCCTGCCCGACGCCGCGGTGTCCGTGCCGCTGGGGGCCGGGCGCCTGACCCGCCGGTTCATCGAGCACGACCCGGCCAAGCCCAAGGAGATCAAGGCGCTGCGCAAGCACGTGCGCCAGACCCTCAAGCCGGCGGTGGAGAAGATCCGCGCGGCCGGCACCCCGGACATGGTGGTGGGCACCTCCAAGACCTTCCGCTCCCTGTCCCGGATCTGCGGGGCCGCGCCCTATTCGGCCGGTCCCTACGTGAAGCGGGAGTTCCACCTGACGGACCTGCGGCTGTGGACCCGGCGCATGGAGGCCATGACCGTGGCCGAGCGGCGGGACCTGCCCGGGGTCTCCGCTCGGCGGGCCGCGCAGATCCTGGCCGGCGGCATCGTCGCGGAGACCGCGCTGGAGCTGTACGGCGTGGAGACCATGCGCTCGGTGCCGTGGGCCCTGCGCGAGGGCCTGATCCTGCGCCGGATGGAGCGGCTGAACTCCGCCCAGGGGCCGACGGCGATGATCGACCCCAAGACCCTCTCGGACCTCGCCTAGGAGCATCTCTTCCGTGTCCACCCCCTCCCTTCCCGCCCCCGACGACGCGCCCCTGCCGGAGGTGCCCGGTCTGGCGCGGCCGGTGGCCCTGTCCACCTCGGCCTGCTACCCGCTGGGGGTCCCGGAGACCTTCGCGACCGCGCAGGACCTGGGCTATGACGCCGTCGAGGTGATGATCACCGGGAACCCGCTGTCCCGGGACCCGGACGAGCTGCTGGACCTGCAGCAGAAGCACCAGCTGCCCATCGCCGCGATCCACGCCCCGACCCTGCTGCTGACCCAGCATGTGTGGGGGGATGCCTGGAACAAGATCCGGCTGGCCGCGAAGATGGTGGAGCGGGTCGGCGCCGACGTCATGGTCGCCCACCCGCCGTTCGTGTGGCAGCGGCGCTACGCCCGCGGCTTCGCCGAGCACGTCTCCCGGATCTCTCGGGAGGAGGGCGTGAAGATCGCGGTGGAGAACATGTACCCGTGGACGGTGCGCGGACACTCGGTGCAGGCCTACGCCCCGCACTGGTCCCCGCTGGATCAGGACTACGAATGGGTCACCTGGGACTTCTCCCACGCGGCGGCCTCCGGCACGGACTCCCTGGAGGCGGTGCGCCAGCTGGGCGGCCGGCTGGGGCACGTGCACCTGACCGACGGCTCCGGGAAGGCCATCATGGATGAGCACCTGCGGCCCGGGCACGGCACCCAGCCGGTGGCCGAGACCCTGGATCACCTGGCGGCGGTGGACTGGCACGGGGTGGTGGGGGTGGAGGTCTCCACCCGCAAGGCCAAGGACGTCTCGATGCGCGATGAGTGGCTGGCCGAATCCCTGGCCTTCGCCCGCGCCCACCTGGGGGAGGCCCCCCGGGAGCGCGACTGAGGCTGCCCCTTTCGGCGTCTCGCGAGGGTCTCCTGACGCCGAGCCGTCAGTGGTGTGCGTTATGGGCACGTTATGCGCCACGTGGGTGACGGTTCGGCGCTCGCGTGCGGCGTCGTCATCGAGTGGTCTCCTGTGACGCGCGGAATAACGGGACGGCGTCGCGCCGTTGCACCGGGCAGAGTCCATCCGTCCCCGACGCCGCGCGGCCGCGTGCCGCGCGAGACAAGGAGTGCCGCATGTCCGCCCCCGTGATCGCCTTCCTCGGCACCGGCTCCATGAACGGCTCGATCCTCGACGGCGTGCTCGCCGGCGGGGCCGACCCGTCCGCGGTGCGCGCGACCACCCGCTCCGCGACCAGCGCCCAGCGGCTGGCGGCCGAGCACCCGGAGATCACGGTGCTCAGCGAGGAGGACGATGAGCGGGCCAACCTGCGGGCCGTCGACGGCGCGGACATCGTGCTGCTGGGGGTCAAGCCCAAGGGCATCCAGGATCTGGCCGCGAGCCTCGCCGAGGCCCTGGATCCCAGCACCGTGGTGCTCTCGGTGGCCGCCGGCATCGACGTGGCGATGCTGGAGCAGGAGCTGCCCGAGGGCCAGCCGGTGGTCCGCTCCATGCCCAACACCCCGTCGTCGGTGGGCCGCGGGGTGATCGCCCTGGTGCCCGGCACCCACGCGGGGGAGGAGGCCCTGGGCCTGGCGAAGGACGTGCTGCGCCACTCCGGCACGGTGCTGGAGGTCTCCGAGGATCAGATCGGGGCGATCACCGGCGTCTCCGGTTCGGGCCCGGCCTACGCGTTCTTCTTCGCCGAGGCACTGCAGCAGGCCGGGCAGGCCCTGGGGCTGGATGAGCAGACCGCACGGCTGGTGGCCAAGGAGACCCTGGCCGGGGCCGGGGAGCTGCTGCACGCCGACGACGCCGACCCGGCCGCCCTGCGCGAGGCCGTCACCAGTCCAGGCGGCACCACCGAGCAGGCGCTGAAGGTCTTCGCCGAGGGCGGGCTGGTGGAGCTGACCGAGAAGGCCGTGCGCGCCAGCGCCGAGAAGGGCGCGGCCATGGAGGAGCAGTTCCGCCGGTGATGCTCACCGCCACCGTCGTCGCCGAGCCGTCACTGCCGTGGCGTATGGGGACCTCAGAGCCCACGGGAGTGACGGTTCGGCGTCGGAGGGGCTACGGCCGGGCCGCGAAGCGCTCGATCAGGTCCACCTGGCCGGAGACGATCAGCACGTCCCGGGAGGTGATCTTCGTCTGGGCGGTCGCGTAGGTGAAGTCCTCCCCGGGGGACTTCACACCCACGATGGTCACCCCGTAGCGGTCGCGCAGGTTCGCCTCCTCGATGGTGAACCCGTGGGTCTCCTTGGGCGGGTACATCTTCACGATCGCGAAGTCGTCGTCGAACTCGATGTAGTCCAGCAGGCGCCCGGACACCAGATGCGCTGCGCGCCGCCCGGCGTCGGCCTCCGGGTAGATCACGTGGTGCGCGCCGATGCGGGAGAGGATCTTCCCGTGCGCCGGGGTGATGGCCTTGGCCCAGATCCGCTCGATCCCCAGGTCCACCAGGTTCGCCACGATCAGCACGCTGGACTCGATCGAGGTGCCCACCCCGACGACGGCGGCCCCGAAGTCCTCCGCGCCGACCTGGCGCAGGGCGTCGATGTCCGAGGCGTCGGCCTCCACCACGTGGGTGAGCACCCCGGACCACTTCTGCACGGTCGCGGCGCTGCGCTCGACGGCGAGGACCTCCTTGTTCTGGCGCAGCAGCTGCAGGGCCGTGGACGCGCCGAAGCGGCCCAGGCCGATCACCAGGACGGGGGCGTTGTGGGCGGGACGCTCAGCCAATGAGGGGCCTCTCTTCCGGGTACTTGAACAGGCGCGAGCGGGAGCGCAGGGCCAGGCCGGTGGCCACGGTCACCGTGCCCAGCCGGCCGATGAACATCAGCACAGACAGGATGCACAAGCCGCTGGCGGGCAGGCGCCCGGACAGCCCCACGGACAGCCCGCAGGTCGCGTAGGCGGAGATCACCTCGAACAGGATGGTCTCCAGGGGCTCCCGGCACACCATCATGAGCGCGGCGGTGCCCAGCACCACGCAGGTCGCCGACAGCACGATCACCGTGATCGCGATGCGCAGCACCGAATCCGGGATGGTGCGGTGGAAGGCGGTGACGAACTGGTCGCCGCGCGCCTCGGCGAGGATCGCCAGGAACACCACCGCCATCGTCGTGATCTTGACGCCGCCGGCGGTGGAGGCGGAGCCGCCGCCGACGAACATCATCATGTCCGTGATGAGCTTGGTGATGGGGTTCATCTGGTCCATGTCCACCAGGTTGAACCCGCCGGAGCGGGTCATCACGGAGGCGAACACCGCGTGCAGGGTCTTCTCCATGACGGTCTCCCCGCCGAGCGTGTCCTCGTTGCCCCATTCGGCCGCTCCCCACAGCAGCGCCCCCACGACCAGCAGGATCAGGGAGCCGAAGATGGTGATGCGGGCGTTGAGGTTCCAGCGCTTGGGGTTGATCCCGGCCATCCGCAGCACGAGGATCACGGGGAAGCCGAGGGAGCCGACGAAGACCCCGGCGCACAGCGGCAGCAGGATCCACCAGTCCGTCCCATACGGGACCAGCCCGTCCGAGTGGGGGGTGAATCCGGCGTTGTTGAAGGAGGACACGGCGTAGAAGATGCCGTGCCACACGGCCGTGAAGAGGTTCTCCCCGAGCAGCATGAACCGCGGGGCCAGGAGCACGGCGATGCTCGCCTCGATGCTCGCCGAGGTCAGCACGACGGTGCGCAGCAGCTGCGCGACCTCCCCGAGTCGGCCCTGCTTGCCGGCGATGCTCAGCCCCTCCTGCGCGAACAGCTTGGTGCGCAGCCCCAGCTTGCGCCCGAGGGCGATGGCCAGCAGCGAGGTCATGGTCAGGGTGCCCAGTCCGCCGATCTGGATGGCCAGCAGGATCACCAGCTGCCCGAACACGCTCCACTGGCTGGCCGTGGACACCGCGGTCAGCCCCGTCACGGTCACCGCGGAGGTCGCGGTGAACAGGGTCGTGGCCAGGTCCGGGGCGTGCCCGCTGCGATTGGCGATGGGCAGGCTCAGCAGCAGGGTCGCGACGATGATGACCAGCAGGAACGCGGTGATGGAGATCCGCGCGGGGGAGGTGCCGAAGATCCGTCCGGCGAAGTCCCGGGCCTGCTGGGCGCGGGTGCGCGGCTCACGGGAGAGGGTCGTGGCGGTGTCCCTGCTGAGCACGCCTCCTCCTCCCGGGTGCGTTGCGGCGTCGTGACGGGTCCGAGCCGAACGGGCGTCCAGGCGGCGGGCGGAGAGCTTCAGAGGACGCGGCGGCGGGGGCCGGTTCTCAGCGTAGCGGCTCGGTGGGCCCGGGGACGAGACTGCCGCCCCGGGGCGACGCCGCGGGGCCGGGATCGCGACGACGGCCGGTGGCCTCCACCCCCGGGGCGAGGTCCGGGCGTCATCTGGGAGGGCGCGGTTCGGGTCCGCCGGGTGCGCCGTGTCACAATCGATGACGTGAGCATTCTGCCATCCGCCTCCTCCGGGCGCGGGGCCCAGCCGGAGACCACGGTGCTGTGGGACCCGGCCATGACCGCGTACTTCTTCGGGGATTACCACCCGATGCATCCCAGCCGCCTGGAGGCCACCGCGCGCCTGGCCGCGGACCTGGGACTGTTCGACCTACCCCAGGTCACCCGGCAGAGCCCCGAGGTGCTGGACGACGCCGGTCTGCTCACCGTGCACGACGCCGAGTACGTGGCGGCGGTGCGGCGCATCAGCGCGGACCCCTCGCTGCGGATCCCCGGCACCGGTCTGGACGGGGAGGAGACCCCCGGATTCGCGGGGGTGCACGAGGCCGCGGCCCGGCTGGCCGGGGGCAGCCTGCAGGCGGCCGAGGCCATCCTGGAGGGTACGGCGCAGCACGCGGTGAACTTCGGCGGGGGGATGCACCACGCCCACCGGGACCACGCCAGCGGGTTCTGCGTGTACAACGACTGCGCCGTCGGGATCCGGCACCTGCTGGACCACGGGGTCGGCAGGGTCGCCTACATCGATATCGACGCCCACCACGGGGACGGCACGCAGGCCATCTTCTGGGACGACCCCCGGGTCATGACCATCTCCCTGCACGAGACCGGGATGTCCCTGTTCCCCGGGACCGGCTTCGCCAACGAGTCCGGCCCGGAGGGGGAGGCGGCGGGCACCGCGGTGAACGTGGCCCTGCCCACGCGCACGGGGGACGCGGAGTGGCTGCGGGCCTTCCACGCCGTCGTGCCGCAGCTGGTGCGGGCCTTCGCCCCCGAGGTGATCGTCTCCCAGCACGGCTGCGACTCCCACTTCAAGGACGACATGACGCACCTGCGGCTGTCCGTGGACGCGCAGCGGGAAGCGGCGCTGAGCATCGCGGACCTCGCCGCGGAGCTGACGGAGGACCGCTGGATCGCCACCGGCGGCGGCGGGTACAACGCCCTGGATGCGGTGCCGCGCTCCTGGACGCACCTGATCGGCATCGCCGCCGGCCGGTACCTGGATCCCGCGACGCCGACGCCGCCCAGCTGGCGCTCCTGGCTGCGGGAGCGCTACGGGGTGCGAGCCCCGGAGCTGATGGGCGACGAGGTGGACGTGTGGTGGCGCTCCTGGGAGATCGGGTACGACCCGGCCGATGACCTGGACCGCACCGTGATGGTCACCAGGAAGCAGGTGTTTCCGCTGTGGGGGCTGGACCCGTGGTACGACTGAGCCGGTCGGCGGACCCCGGCGACGGCGTCTGGACATCCGCCGTTAAGGTGGAGGACATGAGCACCGATGTCTTCTCCGTGATCGCCGACCCCACCCGCCGACGCATCCTGCGGGCGGTGCAGGGGCAGGCGCGCCCGGTCAACGGCATCGTCACGGAGCTGGGGGTCAGCCAGCCGACGGTCTCGAAGCACCTGAAGGTCCTGCGCGAGGCCGGGCTGGTGAGCGTGCGCGCGGAGGGTCAGCGGCGCCTGTACTCCCTCCTGCCGGAGCCGCTGGAGCCGGTCCGCCAGTGGCTGGAGGAGCTGATCGCCGCGGGCGAAGAGGCTCCGGCGGAGCAGACCGCGCCGGAGCAGGAGACGACGGGTCTGGGCACGGCGGAGAAGTCCGACGCGGGGGAGGCCCCGGCAGAGCAGGCCGATGCCGCGGCTCCGGCCGCGGAGGACGAGGCTCAGGGGTCTGAGTCTCAGGAGTCGAGACCGCAGGAGCGCCCCGCAGGGGCTTCGGCGCCGGCGGCCGGGGTGGTGCAGCACCGCCCGGCCCATCGCCGCACTCCCCGGCGCTTCCAGCCGCTGACCCCGCTGCCGGCGACCACCCAGCCGGCCGCCCCGCCGACCCCGGAGCCCTTCGACCTGGAGGCCGCCCTGGCCTCGGCCCCCTCGCACCCGGCCGAGGGCGTGCCCACCGATGTCGAGCCCGCTCTTCCCTCCGTCGAGCAGGACATCGCGCCTGACGTCGCACCGGCCGATCCCGCACCCGCAGACGTCGAGTCCGCAGCCGCACCCGCCGCGATCGAGCCGGATCGGCCGGAGCCCCCGCAGGAGCCCGCACCCGCAGATGCCGACCCCTCGGGTCCGGTGGAGGCGGTGGACCCGCTGGCGCGCCGCACGTCATCGGAACCGGCCGATGCGGGACAGTCGGGATTCTTGGCTACGCTGTTTGGCAGGAAGCGCGGGCGATAGGAGGGCCATCCTCACGTCCTGGACCACCACCGTCGACCGTAGGGAAGAATCAGCAACGACATGGCTACCGACCGGAAGATCCTCCAGTGGCTGGAGAGCGAGCTGTTCGACGGCGCCCTGGTGCTCGGCCAGCAGCTGCCCAGCGAGCGGCGGATCGCCGCGGCCGTGGGCGCCTCGCGCAGCGCGACCCACGAGGCGCTGAAGTCCCTCGAGACCATGGGGGTCCTCCGGCTCTACGAGGGACGCCGTCACCAGGTGATCGCCCAGCTCGTGCGCGAGCCCGCGGCCTCCGCCGGCCCGGCGCTCAAGCTGCATATGGCCACCGCCGAATATCCCCTGCGCGACATCGTCCACACCCGGGTGCTCCTGGAGACCTGGGCCGTGCGCCGGGCGGACCGGGAGCACCCGGCGATGCGCGAGCTGCACGCCATCATGGAGGAGATGGACCGGGATGACCTGGGGCTGAAGGACTTCCACCAGCTGGAGGTCTCCTTCCACGTGGCCCTGACCCGGCTGGCCGGCAACAGCCTGGTCACCGGTCTGCTGACCTCCCTGCGCGATTCCATCTGCGAGTACACGATGTCCCTCGTCGGCTACGTGCCCCTGTGGTCCGCGACCGCCACCCGCCTGCGGGCCGAGCACCGCGCGATCGTCGCCGCTCTGGAAGCCGGGGACAACGAGCTGGCCGCGCGCATGGTCGCCGAGCACATCGAGGGCCACTACCTGGAGGCGGGGGTGGACCCGGACCGGAAGCAGCGCTCCTCCGCCAGCGTGTTCATGCAGCCGCAGACCGACGAGGAGGGGAAGGTCCAGCCGCGGGAGAACGCCTCGACCCTGGCCGGCAGCGTCGCCGACTCCCGGGACTCCGACGCAGACCTGCCGGATTCCGCCCCCGCCGGAGAGGACGGGCTGCAGAGCTTCCGCGCGGAGGACGACGCCGAGGATGCGGATCGCCCCGCGGCCCCCGCCGAGGCCGCGGATTCGGGGAAAGCCGACTCGACCTTGTAAAGTGTCTGAGGACCGTCGAGAAGACAAGGCAGGTACATCTATGGGTTCCGTCATCAAGAAGCGCCGCAAGCGCATGGCCAAGAAGAAGCACCGCAAGCTCCTGCGCAAGACCCGCCACCAGCGCCGCAACAAGAAGTAGTCCCTGACAGCGGACCGCGCGGCACCCGAACGGGTGCGCCACGGCCGCCCGCCGCACCCGCGGTGGGCGGCCGGCGTCGTCTGCGGGCGCTGTGGGCGCGCGGGCCGGGCGCAGGCGGTTAGGCTGGGGGATATGAGTGCCGCCGTCTCCCCCTCCGCCGCCGCGGGATCCGCCGGGTCCGCGCCCCGGCTGGAGCTGCTCACCAGCGCCGGATGCCACCTGTGCGAGCAGGCCCGGCGGGACCTGGACGCCGTGACCGGGGAGTTCGGCCTCGACTGGAGCGCCCGGGACATCGACGGGGACCCGCAGCTGCTGCGCCGCTACGGCACCGAGATCCCCGTGCTGCTCATCGACGGCACCCCCCGGGACTTCTGGCGCATCGACGTCCCGCGGCTGCGTCGCCTCCTCGCCGGGCTCCTGGCCGGGCGGGATCCCGAGGCCTGACGGCCCGCGCACCCCTCGGGCCCGACGCCGTCGCGCCCGCACCCCCGGCCCCGCGCCTCCCGCCCGTCGGGAGGGGCAAGGAATCGGAAAGGAACACCATGACCGCATCCGCGACGGTGCACCTGCTGCGCCACGGCGAGGTCCACAACCCCGAGCGCATCGTCTACGGGCGCCTGCCCGAATACCACCTCTCCGAGACCGGACGGCAGATGGCGGAGCTGGCCGCCGCGGAGCTGGCCCGCCGGGCCGCCGACGGCGCGCGCATCGTCTGGCTGGGCGCCTCCCCGCTGACCCGCGCCCAGGAGACCGCCGCCCCCGTCTCCCGGGAGCTGGGCCTGCCCGTGCACACCGATGAGCGCCTGATCGAGGCCGGCAACTGGTTCGAGGGTCTGCACGTGGACCGCCGGGAGCTGGCCGGCAGCCCCCGGCACTGGCCGAAGCTGCTCAACCCGCTGCGCCCCTCCTGGGGGGAGCCCTACCGGGAGCAGGTGACCCGGATGGCCGAGGCCGTGAAGGCCGCCGCGGTGCGCGCCGTCGAGCTCGGCGGGGACGGGGCCGAAGCGGTGCTCGTCTCCCACCAGCTGCCCATCTGGATCCTGCGCCGCAGCATCGAGGGTCGGTCCCTGCCGCACGATCCGCGCAGCCGCCAGTGCAACCTGGCCTCCCTGACCTCCCTGGAGCTGCCCGACGTGCACGCCCCGGGCCGCCCGCGGATCCGCTACACCGAACCCGCGGCCCCCCTGTACCCAGGGGTCATTCAGCTTCCCGGCTCATAATGGCCGGACCCGCGCCCGGGCCGCAGCTCGAGCGCGCCCGCACGTCGGCCACCGCCCGGAACACCCCGTCAAGAAAGCACCATGCCCCTTCCCGATCGCACGCGACTCACCCGCCGAGGATTCCTCGCGGCCGGCACCGCTCTGGGCCTGGCCGCGCTCACGGCCTGCTCCTCCGGCGATGACGGCCTGGCCGAGCAGGCCAACCGCGCCGACGGCAAGGGCTTCATCTCCGGGGACGGCACGGTCACCGAGTACGCCGAGAAGGACCGCACGGACCCCGTGCAGTTCACCGGGAACCTGTTCGACGGCGGCCAGCTCACCGGCGCCTCCCTGCACGGGAAGCCCTCCCTGCTGAACTTCTGGTACGCCGGCTGCGCCCCGTGCCGGGCCGAGGCGCCGCACCTGGTCAAGCTGCACGACGAGTTCGGGGACCGGGTGGCTTTCTACGGGGTCAACCTGCGCGATGAGAAGGGCACCGCGGAGGCCTTCGAGCGCAACTTCGGGGTGGACTACCCCTCCGTCGAGGACCGCACCGGCGAGGTGCTCATGGCGATGTCCGACTACGTCCCGGCCCAGGCCGTGCCCACGACCCTGGTGCTCGATGCCCAGGGGCGGGTGGCCGCCCGGGTGCTCGGGCAGATCGACGAATCCACCGTGCGCACCCTGATCCAGGACCAGCTCGGCGGGGCCAGCGCCGCGCCGTCGGCCTCCGCGACGGCGTAGGGCACGGGCGTGGGTTCCTCCTTCGGTCAGGTGGTGCTGGACGGCTCCCTGTGGGCCGCCGTGCCCCTGGCCGCCCTGGCCGGGCTGATCTCCTTCGCCTCCCCGTGCGTGCTGCCCCTGGTGCCCGGGTACCTCGGGTACGTCACCGGGCTGACCGGATCGGACCTGCAGCAGCGCCGCCGCGGGCGGATGCTGGCCGGGACCGGGCTGTTCGTGCTCGGCTTCTCCTTCGTCTTCGTGCTGATGTCCGTGCTCCTCGCGCAGGTCGGGGCCGCCCCCTGGCTGCGCGGGCAGACCTGGATCACCGTGGTGCTGGGCCTGCTGGTGATCCTCATGGGCGTGGTGTTCATGGGCGGGATCCCCTGGTTCCAGCGGGACCGCAAGATCCATGCCCGTCCCCCGGCCGGACTGTGGGGCGCCCCGGTGCTGGGGATGACCTTCGGGCTGGGCTGGGCCCCGTGCATCGGGCCCACCTTCGCCGCGGTGCAGGCCCTGGTCTACGTGCAGGGACCCACCAGCGCCAAGGCGATCCTGCTGACCATCGTGTACTGCCTGGGCCTGGGGGTGCCGTTCCTGCTGATCGCCCTGGGCTTCCGCCGCTCGGCGGAGGCCTTCGGGGTGCTCAAGCGGCACCGTCGGGGCCTGCAGATCACCGGGGGTGCGGTGCTCGTCGTCGTCGGGGTGCTCATGGCCACCGGGGTGTGGGGCTCGCTGATGTCCTGGATCCAGTCCGTGACTCCCGGTTATGAGCTGCCGGTATGAGCCCGGAATCGTCGAAGGGAAGCCACGCCATGAAGTCCGAGGACTCCCCGGAGCAGACCTCGCCCGACGCCCCGAAGCGGCAGGGGAGCCGACGCTCCCGCCGTCGGTCGCGCACCGCCGACGCCCCCGCGCTGGGGCCGCTGGGCATGCTGCGCTGGGCCTGGACCCAGCTGACCAAGATGAACACGGCCCTGTTCCTGCTGCTGCTGCTCGCGGTGGCCGCGGTGCCCGGGTCCATCTTCCCGCAGAACATCCAGGACCCCGGCAAGGTCCAGACCTACCTCGAGGCCCACCCCACCTGGGGGCCGATCGCGGACAAGCTGCAGCTGTTCGACGTCTTCTCCTCCGTGTGGTTCTCCGCGATTTACCTGCTGCTGTTCATCTCCCTGATCGGCTGCGTCCTGCCGCGGGCCGTGAAGCACGCCAAGGACTGGCGGGCCAAGCCCCCGCGCACCCCCCGCAACCTCACCCGGCTGCCCCAGCACCGCACCCTGACCATCCCCGCGGACTCCGTGCGCACCGCCGACGGAGCCCCGCTGGACCCGCAGACCGCGGTGCGCACCGCCCAGCGGATCCTGCGCCGGCGTCGCTACCGCACGGACCTGCGCCTGGACGGCCCCGCCCCCAGCGTGGGTGCGGAGCGGGGCATGGTCCGGGAGCTGGGCAACCTGCTGTTCCACGCCGCGCTGATCGGGGTCCTGGTGGGCATGGCCATCGGCTCCCTGTTCGGGTACTCGGGACAGAAGATCGTGGTCAAGGGGGAGTCCTTCGTCAACACCCTGGTCAGCTACGACACCTTCACCCCCGGCACGGACTTCGACGCCGACCGGCTGCGTCCCTTCTCCCTGACCCTGGACGACTTCCACGTCAGCTTCGACCGGCAGCAGGGCTCGCCCACCTACGCCCAGCCCCTGGACTTCACCGCGGACGTGTCCGTGAAGGACGACGCCGACTCCAAGGCCCGGAAGGAGACCCTCAAGGTCAACCAGCCGCTGAGCGTGGACGGCACCCGCGTGTACCTGTCCGGCAACGGCTACGCCCCGATCGTGAAGGTCACCGACGGGGACGGGAAGGTGGCCTACGAGGGCCCGGTGGTCAGCCTCGCCACGGACAAGACCTACACCTCCTCCACGGTCCTGAAGGTCCCGGACGCCCGCCCGGACCAGCTCGGCTTCGTCGGGATGTTCCTGCCCTCCGCCGTCATCCAGGACGGGCAGTCCCCGTACTCGGCGGACCCCAGCCTGTCCAACCCGGCCCTGGTGCTCTCCTCCTACAGCGGGGACCTCGGGCTGGACGGCGGCACCCCGCAGAACGTGTACGTGCTGGACACCTCCTCCCTGCACGAGCTGAACTCGATGCGCAACAAGAACGGCATCGTGCTCACCGAGCAGAACCCCAAGGCCGAGCTGCCCGAGGGCAAGGGCAGCATCGAGCTGGAGGGCGTGAGCCGCTACGTCGGCCTGGACATCCACTACGACCCGGGCAAGCCCGTGGTCCTGGTCTCCTTCCTGCTGGCCTTCGCCGGACTGGTGGTCTCCCTGTTCGTGGCCCGGCGCCGCGCCTGGGTCACCGCGCGTGCGACCCGCCTGGCCGACGGCTCCGACGCCGTGGTCGTGGAGTACGGGCTGCTGGCCCGCGGGGAGGACCCGCGCATCGGCGCGGAGGCGGACCGGCTGACCCAGCTGTTCGCCAAGGAGTGGGGACTAGAATTCAGCGAAGCGTGAGCCCCCGGCCGCGCCGCGCGCAGACTCGCGAGGAAAGGCAGTCATGACCCTGAACGAGAACCTCGGCCAGTGGAGCGAGATGCTCATGTTCCTGGCCGCCCTGGTCTACGTGGTGGCCTTCGTGGCCTTCACCTGGGACCTGGCCTCCCACTCCCGGGCCACCCGCCGCGCCGAGGAGGCCACCCGCGCGGAGTCCGGCGACGCCGCCTTCGGGCTGGAGCGGGTCCCGGCCGGGGTGGCCGCGGGCGGGGCCGCTGCTGATGCTGGTATTGATGCTGGGGCTGGGTCTGGTGCCGGCCGCGGGCAGGAGGGTGCGGCGCCGTCGGGGCGGGCTGCTCCGGGCTACCCGGAGGATGCCGCCGAGCAGACCGGCGTCGGCACCCGGGGCCGCGGACGCTCCCGCGCGGAGAAGGCCCGCCTGGCCGGGCAGACCGCCGATGACGCGATGCTGTACTCGGGGGAGCGGCGCCCGGCCGCGAACGTGGCCGTGGCCGTGATGGTGCTGGCCGCCGTGGTGCACCTGGCGGGGGTCGTGACCCGCGGGCTCGCGGCGGGGCGGGTGCCGTGGGGCAACATGTACGAGTTCTGCACCACCGGCGCCCTCGTCGTCTCCGCGGTGTTCCTGATCTCCCTGCTGTTCCGGGACCTGCGCTTCGTCGGGACCCTGGTCTCCGGGTTGGCGCTGGTGATGATGGTCGCGGCGACGATCGGCTTCCCCACTCCCGTGGGGCACCTGCAGCCGGCCCTGCAGTCCTACTGGCTGGTGATCCACGTGTCCGTGGCCGTGATGGCCTCCGGGGTGTTCACCATCACCTTCGCGATGGCGGTGCTGCAGCTGCTGCAGGGCTGGCGGGAGCGGCGGCTGATCGAGGGGGAGCGGGACCGGATGCCGTTCCTGCGCCTGGTGCCCTCCGCGCAGGCCCTGGAGAACTTCGCGTTCCGGCTCAACGCCGTCGGGTTCGTCATGTGGACCATCACCCTGGCCTTCGGGGCGATCTGGGCGGAGCAGGCGTGGGGCCGCTACTGGGGCTGGGACGCCAAGGAGGTGTGGACCTTCGTCATCTGGGTGATCTACGCCGCGTACCTGCACGCCCGGGCGACCCGCGGGTGGACGGGCGCCCGCTCGGCGTGGCTGTCGATCATCGGCTACGCCTGCATCATCTTCAACTTCACGGCCGTGAACACGGTCTTCAACGGCCTGCACTCCTACTCGGGCCTGTAAACCCCCTCCCCCTCGCCGCAAAACTGGAGATGCTTCGCATTTCGGGACCTGTATCGTCCCGTTCTGCGAAGCATCTCCAGTTTTGCGGGCTGGTGGGGGAGTGGGCGGGGTCAGTTCGGTTTGCGGCGCTGCTCGCGCTCCCGGTCCTTCCGACGTCGTTCGGCCTGCTTGGCCAGGAAGTCCAGGTACGCGGCGTCGTCGTCCGGGGCGCGCCCGGCCTGCGGGGCAGGTCCCGCGGAGGGACCGCGACGACGACGGGGCTCACCGCCTGCGGGTCGGTCCCGGCGGGTGCCGAGGCTCAGCCACAGCACGGGACCGATCACCGGGAAGAGCAGGGCGATGAGGAACCAGGCCGGCTTGGGCAGGGCCCGGATCCGGTTCCGTTCGGTGCGGGCGACGTCGAGCAGGGCGTAGATGCTCAGCCCCACCAGCAGGGCCCCGACGGCGATGATCAGAACGGCGCGCATGCCAGCGATTCTACCGGGGCCCGCCGGGCCCCGCTCCTGGGGTCGCCCCTGCGCGACATGATGTCAAGCGCGCTCCTCGTAGGGCCAGTCAGTGGCGAGCAGCGCCTCCACGGCGCGATTTCGGAAGCGGTACACCTTGCCGCGTCCGCGGCGCTGGATGATGCCGCGCACGACGTCGAGGCGTTGTGAAGTGGGCCCTGCCTGACTGGATTTCGCGTACCCGGCCTCCTCCGCGATCGCACTGAGGGTCCGCGACTCAGCCGGCAGCGCGACCATGGCGTCGAGGAATTCTCGTTCACGGGTCGGCAGCCTCTGGAGGATGCGCTCGACGTGCGTCTCCGCGGCGTCCGCCGCCCGCTCCCACCCTCGGAAGGCCTGACGCTCGGTGATCACCTCGCTGGTGCCGGCGTTCCAGGCCTGTTCCCCGGCCAACTGGAAGAGGAAGGGTTCGCCGCAGGAGAGCTGGATGATCGCTCGGCGGGCGTCCGGGTGCATGCTGATGCGGGTGAGGCCGCCCTGGTCGTCGGGGACTTCCCACCCGTCGGCGACGAAGGGCTCGAGCGCCATCTCCAGATCCTCGTCGCTGATGGCCTCCAGCACCGTCGTCTTGAAGCGTCGGGCGAAGGTCGCACCGGTGCGCGCTCCGGCCATCTCCGCGAATTCCGGAAGACCGGTGAGGTAGACGGCGAGGGGAAGCACCCGCGAGAAGGAGTATCCGCCGGGCGCCTGGACCGTCTCTTCGTGGGTGAGCGCATCGCCGAGGGCGACCAGCAGCTGGGAGCGGACGTCGTCATCGTCGATGTTCTGCACTTCATCGAGGTGTATCAGCACCATGGTGTTGCGGGCCCGCAAGGCGGAGCGTCCGATCTCGATCAGCAGATCGGTCAGGTCGGTGTACGGCTCGGGGGCTTGCGCATCCCGCAGGCTCAGGGACACTCCCGCAGCTGCGATCTTCTCAACACGACGGATCAAGGCGGTCACCGAGTGCTCTCGGGCCGTGGTCAGGCCCGCCTGCCGGGCCAGATCCACCAGCGCCCGGGCGAGGCGGCGCAGCGGATCGGTCCCCCGGGGAATCCGCAGCTGGCCGGTGGTCCAGTCCCCCTGGTGCCGGGCTTCCTCGCTGATCCTGTTGACCAGACAGGATTTCCCCGTGCCCGGTTCACCCAGGATGGTCCTGCCCCGTTCGGCCCTACCTGCCAGACGACGAGGCCGGAGCACCTGATGCCAGTCATCGAGCTCCTCGCGGCGCCCAGCCCAGATCTCGGGGACCGTGTCCGACCCCGGGTTGAAGGGACAGACAACGGGCGTTCTCATGGTGATAAATTTATCACCTATTCGATCTGCTGATAAATTTATCAGAGACGGTCGGGGGAGGGGGCGTGACGGCTGATCCACCGGGGGCTGCGGGGCCGATGGTCGGGGCGAGTCCGTCTTCAGAAGGCGTGCAGGTGCCGCGGGTACAGTGGTGGCGTGAACTTCCTGAAGTACTCGCTGATCCGCCTGGGCCTGATCGTCGTCGTGTTCCTGCTGTGCATGCTGATCGGCATCGGGCCGTTCCTGGCCGGGATCTTCGCGGTGCTCATCGGGCTGGCCGTGGGCTACCTGGCCTTCCCGCGCCTGCACACCGCCGCCGGGCAGGAGTTCACCGCCTTCTTCCGCCGCCGCCGCACCCGCAGCGAGGCCCGACGCACCCACCCGCGCACCGCCCAGGAGGACGCCGCGGTGGAGGACGAGTACGTGGACGAGCAGCTGCGCCGCGAGGACCGTACCATCTGACCCCGGGTTCTTCCGCGAACCGGCGCTTTCGTTCCCTGTTTCGGCGTTTTAGGGAACGGATGCGCCGTCTCGCGTGGGCCGGGGGGAGGGGTGGGTACGGATGCGCCGGGTCGTGTTGGGGCAGGCCCACCCCCGAGAAGCCGGTCAGGGGCGGGGCGGCGGCGGCTCCCCGATGCGGCGGTTGCGGCCGGCGACGACGCCCGCGGCGAACTGCACGCACGCCAGCACCAGCAGCGACCACAGCACCGCCGCCCAGGATCCGGTGGCCTCGGCGAGGGAGCCGGCCAGCAGCGGGCCGGTCGCCGCCAGCAGGTAGCCCAGGCACTGGGACATCCCGGACAGGCGCAGGGTGTGGGCCGGGTGCACGGTGCGCAGACCCATCATCGCCAGGGACAGGGAGAAGCCGCCGCCGCAGCCGATGCCGACCAGACCACACCACAGCACGGCCCCGCCCGGCCACAGGAGGGCACCCGCGGCCGGCACCACGATCATCGAGGACAGCAGCATCGCCAGCCATGACTGGGACGCGCGGCGCTCGGCCAGGAAGCTCACGGAGAGGTTCCCCAGGATCCCGGTGACCTGCAGGGTGAACAGGTGCCACCCGGCGGCCGCGGCTCCCACGCCCAGTCGGGCCTCCATGCTCGGTAGCCACATCATCACCGTGTAGAACACCGCCGACTGCAGACCCATGTACAGGGTCACCGCCCACGCGATGGGGGAGCGCAGCATGGACACCCGGCGCAGGGACGGCGGCTCCGGGGCCGACGGCAGCACGGGTAGCGCCCCGGTGACCGCCTCCCGCAGGGGGACGGTGCGCTGCTGGGTGCGGCGTCGACCGCGGGTGCGCACCGCCCACCACAGACCCGCCGCGCCCGCCGGCACCGCCCACAGCGCCAGACTCGTGCGCCACCCGCCCGGCAGGACGGCGGCCAGCGGCTCGGAGAACCCCGCCGCCAGGGCCGCGGCCACCGAGAGCACCGCGGTGTACATCCCGGTCATCACGGATACCTGGCCGGGGAAGTCCCGTTTGACGATCACCGGCACGACGACGTTCTGCACCGCGATCCCCGCGCCCACCAGCAGGGTGCCGACCCACAGCAGGCCGGGCCCGGGCGTGGAGCGCACCAGGATCCCCGCGGCGAGCACCGCCAGCGCCGCCAGCACCGCCCGCTCCAGGCCCACGCGCTGGGCCGGCAGGGCCACCACCGGGGAGAGCACCGCGAAGGCCAGCAGGGGCAGCGCCCCGAGCAGGCCGACGCCGGCCGCGGACAGGCCGGTCGCGGCGCGCAGCGGCTCCACCACGGGCCCGACGGAGGTCAGGGCCGGGCGCAGGCAGGAGGCCACCAGCAGCACCAGCAGGCACCAGCCCCACGGGAAGGGGCGGGCGGCTCCGGACCGGGCAGCGTCGGGTCGGCTCATGCCAGGGTCGCCGGGACGACGCGCGCAGCCGGCGTCGGGACCGTTCACCCCGCCGTCGTCGGGCCGCTTCACGCCGCCATCACCGCGGCGACGACCAGCAGCAGCGCGAAGGCCAGGCTGAGGAATCCGGTCTGGCGCAGCACCGGGATCAGGGCGCGCATCTGCTGCGCCCGCAGCACGGTGCGCACCGCCGGGACGGCCAGCACCAGCGAGCACAGCACCAGCAGGACCCACGGGTTCTCCGGCACGGCGAAGACCATCACGGCGTAGGCCAACACGATCTCCCCGGCGTACGCCAGCCGGGCCCGCGCGTCGCCCAGACGCACCGCCATCGTGCGCTTGCCGGCCACCTCATCGGTGGGGATGTCCCGGAGGTTGTTGGCCATCAGCAGCGCGCAGGCGATCAGCCCCATGGCGACGGCGGCGCACCAGGCGGTCGCGGACAGGCGGGAGGCCTGGGTGAAGGTGGTGCCCAGGGTGGCCACCAGCCCGAAGTAGATGAAGACGAACAGGTCGCCCAGCCCGAGGTACCCGTAGGGGTGCTTCCCGCCGGTGTAGCCCCAGGCGGCCAGCACCGCGGAGGCCCCGATCAGCAGGAACCACCACTGCCCCGCCAGGATGATCAGCCACAGCCCGGCGGCCCCGGCCGCGCCGAAGCACGCGAACGCCGCCAGCTTCACCTGGCGCGGGGCGGCGGCGCCGGAGCCGGTCAGGCGCAGCGGGCCCACGCGCGTCTCGTCGTCGGTGCCCTTGATGCCGTCGGAGTAGTCGTTGGCGTAGTTGACCCCCACCTGCAGGAAGAACGCGACGAGCAGCGCGAGCACCGCCGGCCCGACGTGGAGGGAGTCCATCTGCGCGGCCGCCGCGGAGCCCGCGATCACCGGCGCCACCGCCAGCGGCAGCGTCCTCAGCCGCGCCCCCTCGACCCACTGCCCCACGGTTGCCACGGCGGACGTCCTTCCCTCGATGCGCTCACGAACGGCCCCCATTGTCTCACTCGGGGCGGCGGGGGTGGTGCCTCACTCGGGACGACGGCGGGGGTGGTGTCTCACTCGGGGCGGCGGCGGGGCGCGGCGAGGGCGCGGGCGACGGCGGCCCGGTCCGGTTTGCCGGTCGAGGTCAGCGGCAGGGCGCGCACCACCTCCAGGCGCTTCGGCACCGCGGCGGGGCCCAGGCGCTCGCGGACCGCGGCGCGCAGCCGGTCCTCCAGCTCCGCGGTCTCGCGCGCATCCGCGTTCCCGCGCGCGTCCGGGTCCTCGTGCGCATCCGCGGGGTGGGCGGGGGCGCTCGGCGTCGTGCCGGACAGGCCGGGGACGGCGACCATCGCGGCCACCGCCTGTCCCCACCGCGGGTGCGGCACCCCGACCACGAGGGCCTCGCGCACCCCCCGGACCTCCTCGAGGGCCGCGGCCACGGCACGGGCGGAGACTTTGATCCCTCCGGTGATGATCACGTCGTCGGCTCGCCCGGCCACCCTCAGGCGCTGCCCGGCGAGGTGCTCGGGGCGCGGGGCGTCGGAGTGGTCTGTGGGGCGGGATGCGGAGCGAGATCCTGTCTCGGGCCTGGGTCCGGGCCTGGGTCCGGGCCCGGGTCCGGACCCGGTGGGGGAACCACTTTCGGTTCCGGGCCGGGACCCCGCGAGAGACGTGATGTCCTCCAGGGTGCCGAGGTCGTCGGTGCGGTACCAGCGGGTGCCGTGCGCGTCCACGCGGAAGTGCTCGGTGTGGCGCGCGGGGTCCTCCAGGTAGCCCGCGGCCACGGTGGGTCCGCCGAGCCAGATCCGCCCCGGACCTCCGGCGGGGCCCTCGTCGACCGCGCTGGGGGATGATCCATCGAGCACGCCGGGGGCGGCAGAGACCGGAGTTCCGGGTGCGGAGCCTGGTCCGTGCGAGTCCGGCCCGTCTTCCGTCGCCGGGCCGCCCGCCGTCGTCGTCGGCTCGATGCGCACCTCGACCCCGGGCAGGGCGCGCCCGTCGTACACGCAGCCGCCGGCGGTCTCCGCGCTGCCGTAGGTGGTGACCACCGGCAGCCCCAGCTCCCGGATGCGCGCGCGCAGACTCGCTGAGGCCGGGGCCCCGCCGAGCAGGATCGCGCGGAAGGAGCGCAGCGCCTCGTGCAGCTGGTCGGCGGGGACGACGCCGGATTCGGCGGCCTCCAGCAGCACGTGCAGCTGGGTGGGCACCAGGGCGGTCATCCGCCGCGGGTGGGTCATGCGCTCGACGGCGGCCAGGAAGTCTCCGGCGGTGAACCCCGTCCCGGGAGCGAGGGACGCGGTGGTCACGGGGGTGGTCCCGGCCAGCATGGAGCGGGCGATCACCTGGGCCCCGGCGACGTAGTGCACGGGCAGGGCCAGCAGCCACTGCGCCCCGTCCGAGTCGGTGGTCTCGGCGGTGGCCCGCCCCGACGCCCGCAGCGACCCGGCGGTGAGGAGGGTCCGCTTGGGGGTGCCGGTGGAGCCGGAGGTGGCCACGACCAGCGCGGGAGCGTCCCGATCCGCCTCCGGCAGCGAACTCAGCCCGCGGGTCAGGGACTGCGGCGTCTGGGAACCGGGACCATCCAGCACCGGCACGCCGGGCCCAGGGGCGGGCGGTTCGGGGGCGGGGGTGAGCGCGGAGAAGTCCATGCCCACCAGGCTATCCGCGACGTTTCCGGGTGGGGCCGGTCTGGTCGGTGGCAGCCCGTTCCTGTCCGTCCGACGCCGAGACGGCGCATCCGTTCCCACCCGAGCGTCATCCCCACGCGAGTCGGCGCATCTGTTCCCAGAAACGCGGAAACCGGGTACGAGAGCGCCGCCTCGCGGGAAGGCCCAGCCTCGGTGGGTACGAGAGCGCCGGGTCGGGATCGCCGTTTCGGTTCAACTCCGCTCATTTCACACGCGAGGCGGCGCATCCGTACCCACCCCCACGCGAGGCGGCGCATTCGTTCCCGGAAACGCCGTAAGCGGGAACGGATGCGCCGCCTCGGCGATGATCTCGGGGCCTATGGGTACGAGAGCGCCGGGTCGGCGTTCAGTCCGGCCCTCGCCCCGAACCCCCGCTCAGAAGTAGTACGGGTACGCGGACCAGTCCGGGTCGCGCTTGCCGAGGAAGGCGTCGCGGCCCTCCACGGCCTCGTCGGTCATGTACGCCAGGCGGGTGGCCTCCCCGGCGAAGACCTGCTGACCCACCATGCCGTCGTCGGGCAGGTTGAAGGCGAACTTCAGCATCCGGATGGCCTGGGGGGACTGGCGGGCGATGTCCGCGGTGTACTCCAGGGCGGTCTCCTCGAGGCGGGCGTGGTCCACCACCTCGTTGACCGCGCCCATCTCCAGCATCCGCTGCGCGCTGTACTCCCGGGCCAGGAAGAAGATCTCCCGAGCGAACTTCTGCCCCACCTGCCGGGCCAGCAGGGCCGAGCCGTAGCCGGCGTCGAAGGAGCCGACGGTCGCGTCGGTCTGCTTGAACTTCCCGTGCTCACGGGAGGCGATGGTCAGGTCGCACACCACGTGCAGGGAGTGCCCGCCGCCGGCGGCCCACCCGGAGACCACCGCGATGACCACCTTGGGCATGGTGCGGATCAGCCGCTGGACCTCCAGGATGTGCAGGCGTCCGGCGCGGGCGGGGTCGATGGTCTCGGCGGTCTCGCCCTCGGCGTAGCGGTAGCCGTCCCGCCCGCGGATGCGCTGGTCCCCGCCGGAGCAGAAGGCCCACCCGCCGTCCTTGGGGGAGGGGCCGTTGCCGGTGAGCAGCACGGTGCCGACGTCGCCGGTCATCCGCGCGTGGTCCAGCACCCGGTACAGCTCGTCCACGGTGGAGGGGCGGAAGGCGTTGCGCACCTCGGGACGGTCGAAGGCGATGCGCACGCACGGCAGGTCCCGGATCACCCGGCCGGTCTGGTCGCGCTCCACCTGGCGGTGGTAGGTGACGTCGGTGAGGTCCTCGAAGCCCTCGACGACGCGCCAGCGGGCGGGGTCGAAGGTCTCGGAGACGACGGCGGGCAGGTCGGCGGATGCTGTATCGGTCACGCCCCGATCCTAACGGGCCGCGGCAGGTTACCGGACCGCGGCAAGCCAGCACCCCGCGGCAAGCCAGCGCCCCACAGCAAGCTCCCGGCCCGCAACCGCCTACCGCCCCGCGGCCAGCTCCCGGGCCTCGTCGAACTCCCGGTCGATCCGCTCGGAGGGCTTGTGGGTGGCCAGGGAGACCACCACGCCCAGCACCAGGGCGACGGCGAAGCCGGGGACGATCTCGTACAGCCCGGTGATGCCGGTGGAGGCGGGATCCTCCACGAGCTGCTTCCACAGGATGGTCACCGCGGCCCCGGAGATCATGGCGGTCAGCGCGCCCTCGGCGGTGAGCCGGCGCCAGTACAGGGACAGCAGCATGATCGGGCCGAAGGCGGCGCCGAAGCCGGCCCAGGCGAAGGCCACCAGGTCCAGGATCGCGGAGTCCGAATCCAGGGCGATCAGCGCGGCGATCACGGCCACGGCCAGCACGGCGGAGCGGGACATCCACAGCTGGGCCCGCGGGGAGGGCTTGCGCTTGATCAGCAGCATCGCGAGGTCCTCCACGGCGGCGGAGGAGGAGACGATCAGCTGGGAGGAGACGGTGGACATGATCGCGGCGAGCACCGCGGCCAGCACGAATCCGGCGACCAGCGGGTGGAAGAGGATCTGGGAGAGGTCCAGGAACACGGTCTCCGCGGACTTCGCGTCGGTCAGGTGCGCGTCGGGGTGGGTGGAGAAGTAGGCGATGCCGGTCAGGGCGGTGCAGATGGTGCCGGCAACGGACAGCACCATCCAGCTGATGCCCACGCGCCGGGCGGCGGGGGCGTCGGCGGGGGAGCGCAGGGCCATGAAGCGCACGATGATGTGCGGCTGCCCGAAGTAGCCCAGGCCCCAGGCCAGGGAGGAGATGACGCCGATGACGGTGGCTCCGGCGGTCAGCGACAGGGCGTCCGGGTTGGCGTGGCGCACGGCGTCGAAGACCTCGGCCGGCCCGCCGAATTCGAACAGGGCGACGACCGGCACCATGATCAGGGCGATGAGCATGAGCAGGCCCTGGGCGACGTCGGTGAAGGTGGCGCCGAGGAAGCCGCCGAAGAACGTGTAGAGCACGGTGATCGCGGCGATCACGAGCATGCCCACGAGGTAGTCCCCGTTGAAGGTGGTCTGGTAGAACTTCCCGCCGGCCACCATCCCGGAGGAGACGTAGAAGATGAAGAACAGCAGGATGATCACGCCGCAGGAGATGCGCAGGATGCGGGAGGCCAGCCCGTCGGCCTTGAGTCGGTTGTCGAAGAAGGACGGGATGGTGATGGCGTTGCCGGCGACCTCGGAGTAGGCCCGCAGCCGTGGGGCGGTGTACTTCCAGTTCAGCCACGCCCCGATGGTCAGGCCGATGGCGATCCACGCGTCCACGAGCCCGGTCAGGTAGATCGCGCCGGGCAGGCCCATCACGAGCCATCCGGACATGTCCGAGGCGCCGGCGGACAGGGCTGCGACGCCGGGGCGCAGGGAGCGCCCGCCGAGCATGTAGTCCTCGGTGTCCTTGTTCTTGGTGCTGGCCCACAGGCCGATGGCGATCATCCCGAGGAAGTAGATCCCCAGGGCGAGGTACTGGAAGGCCTGGTCTGACATGTGGGATCCCCTCATCGTCGGTGCGCTGATCGCACGGGCCACACCGTCAGTGTGACGTGCGCGTCGATGGCTCAGTATGCCAAGGGTGGTGTGAGCCACCAAATGCGCCCGGCCGGTCGGGGGAGTGGAGCGGGGCGGGGCGGGGGCGAGTCAGTCGATGCGGGGGATCTGCTGGGTGTCGATGATCTGCAGGGCCTCGGTGTGGGTGGTGATGCGCGCGGCGGAGCGGTTGGCCTTCCACGTCACCGCCGCCCCGGAGACCACGATCAGCCCGATCCCCACGTAGGCCGGCACGGAGAGCACCTGCCCCAGCATCACCAGGCCGACGACGGAGGAGACCACCGGGTCCAGGCTGAAGAACACCCCGACGACGGCGGGTCCGGTCGCGGAGGCGGCGAAGGCGTCGCAGGAGAAGGCCAGGGCCAGGCCGAAGGCGCCGATGAAGGCGGCCAGCAGCCAGTCCTGCCCGGTCATCCGGGGGATCGCGGTCGCGGTGGCCGGCAGCCACAGCAGGGCGCCGATGGTGATGGACACGGCCAGCCCGCGGATCCCCGAGGAGGCGGGGGCCCCGGAGCCGATGCGCGCGGAGAGCAGGGTGTATCCGCACATGGCGGCGGCCGCGAGGGCGGCGAAGAGGTAGCCCCACCAGTCCGTGGAGCCGAAGGTGGGTCCGGCGATCATCGCGACCCCGGCCAGGGCGCCGAGGGCGAAGATCCCGTCCTGCAGGCGGCGCACCCCGAGGATCGCGACGGTGAACGCCCCGAGGTATTCGATGGTCACGGCCACGCCCAGGGGGATGCGCTGGACCGCGAGGTAGAAGAACACGTTCATCAGGGAGGCGACCACCCCGTAGGACAGGACCGCGGTCCAGTCGCGGCGGGTGAAGCGCCAGAAGCGGGGACGGGCCACGGCCAGGAGGATCACGGCGGCGGTGAGCAGACGCAGCCCGGACACGGTCGGCGGGGAGAAGCGCTCGAACAGGCCGGTGGCCACGGCGGTGGTCACCTGGATGCCGGTGGAGCCGATGAGCACGGCGATCAGGGCGGCGGTGCCCCGGTGCTTCTTGGGGATGCGCTCAGCAAGCTCCACAGGTGCCCTCCATCATCGGGTCCAGCACGGTCCAGGGTCGGTGGGAGATGCGGTCCGGGTCGAAGACCTCCAGCATCTGCGCGGCGGTGTGCGGCAGGCACGGGCCGTCCGGGGTGCGCAGCGGCGGCAGGGGGATGGATCCGGCGATCATCCGCCCCACCTGCTCCGGGCTGACGCCGGCCGCGCGCAGCTGGGGCAGGGTCACGGCGCCGTCGCGTTTGGCCAGGCGCTTGCCGTCCCGGTTCAGGGCCAGCGGCACGTGGGCGTATTCCACGGGGGGCAGGCCGAGCAGGTTGGCGAGGTGGGCCTGCCGGGGCGCGGAGGCCAGCAGGTCGTCCCCGCGCACCACCTGGTCCACGCCCTGGTGGGCGTCGTCCACGACGACGGCGAGGTTGTAGGCGGGGCGTCCGTCGTTGCGCACCAGCACGACGTCGTCCACCTCGCCGGTGTGCTGCCCGGCCCAGCGGTCCTGCACGGTCCACCGGGTCACCTGGGCGCGCAGGCGCAGGGCGGCGGGCCGCTGCGCTCGGCGCTGCTCGCGCTGGGCGTCGGTGAGGTTCCGGCAGGTGCCGGGGTAGGCGCCGGGGGCGCCGTGCGGGGCGGAGGAGGCCTCCTGGATCTCCCGGCGGGTGCAGTAGCACTCGTAGACCAGGCCGGCCTCGCGCAGGCGGGCGACGGCGTCGTCGTAGGCGTCCTGACGCTCCGACTGGACGAGCACGGGACCGTCCCAGTCCACGCCGAGGGCTTCCAGGTCCGCCAGCTGACGCTGGGCCGCGCCCTCCTGCACGCGGTCCAGGTCCTCGATGCGCAGGTGGAAGGCGCGCCCGGTGGTGCGGGCCATGAGCCACGCCAGCAGCGCGGTGCGCAGGTTGCCCAGGTGCAGGTCCCCGGAGGGGGAAGGGGCGTAGCGTCCGGCGCCGGGGGCGGCGGGGCTGCTCAGGGCGCGCTCGGGTGCGGTGTGATCCAGGGACATGAGACCATGGTAGCCAGGGGCATCGAGACGAGTGAGAGTGTGGAGCTGATGGATCGACGGCATGGGGAAACTCACTCGTCTCTGAGGCAAGACTGTTGGAGTACCTGTGACGAATATGAATCGCCATGAAAGAAAATTCTATAATCAGGTTGATGCATTCCAAAAAATCAGCGAATTATTCAACAAATACAATGTAAGCTACTGTGATAAAGAGTTTCTTTGGTTATCTGGCTCATCGCAAATGAGGGTGTAGGTGTGGCCTGAAACCACCGGCCTCAAGCAGACTGCGTGCGATGTAGTTCGTGAGATTGCGGAAGCCCAGAGCGGAGCCGCGAAGGTGTTCGAGCCGCCCGTTGACGGCCT